>Ga0123342_1010606_pt1 | contig 10464 bp, 11 predicted proteins | sample Turbeawhitnodule_FD_89960 | JGI IMG/M metagenome (GOLD analysis project Ga0123342, IMG submission 89960) | Root nodule microbial communities of legume samples collected from Mexico - Turtle bean Mexico white nodule | ecosystem: Host-associated > Plants > Roots > Nodule | place: Mexico: Nepantla... | reverse complement strand
CGAGCTGACGCCGGTTCAAAAGTCCATGCTCGACCCTGCGCTTGCCGCGTCGGACGCCCTCGTTTCGGCCCAGACCGGCTCCGGCAAGACCGTCGCCTTCGGCCTCGCGCTGGCGCCCACGTTACTGGAAAACGAGGACCGTTTTGGGCCTGCAGCCGAACCGCTGGCGCTCGTGATCGCGCCGACGCGAGAGCTCGCGCTCCAAGTCAAGCGCGAGCTTGAATGGCTTTACGAAGCAACAGGTGCCCTGATCGTCAGCTGCGTCGGCGGCATGGACATCCGCAGCGAGCGCCGCGCGCTGGAGCGGGGTTCCCATATCGTCGTCGGCACACCCGGTCGCCTCTGCGATCACATCCGCCGGCGCGCGCTCGACATTTCCGCGCTCAAGGCCGTCGTGCTTGATGAAGCCGACGAAATGCTCGACCTCGGCTTCCGCGAAGATCTCGAGTTCATTCTGGATTCCTCGCCGGATGACCGTCGGACCCTGATGTTCTCAGCAACTGTTCCGGCGGCCATCGCAAAGCTGGCGAAGAGCTACCAGAAGAACGCGGTGCGGATCGCGACGGCGACCGAAGAAAAGCAACACGGGGACATCGAGTATCGGGCTCTTGTCGTGTCGCCAAGCGACCGCGAGAACGCAATCATCAACGTCCTGCGGTACTACGAAGCAACTAATGCAATCGTGTTCTGTTCGACGCGAGCTGCGGTCAACCATCTCACCGCTCGCTTTCACAATCGCAACTTCAACGTCGTCGCCTTGTCTGGCGAGCTGACACAGAACGAACGCAGCCATGCACTGCAGGCGATGCGCGATGGACGTGCTCGCGTCTGTATCGCGACGGATGTCGCAGCCCGCGGTATCGACCTTCCCGGCCTAGACCTCGTCATTCACGCGGACCTGCCGACCAATCCCGAAACTCTGCTTCACCGCAGCGGTCGCACAGGTCGCGCCGGCCGCAAGGGCGTTAGTGCACTGATCGTGCCGCTGAACGTGCGCCGCAAGGCTGAACGCCTTCTTGGCAATGCCGGCATCTCGGCCGCATGGGCTCGTCCACCGTCAGCGGAAGAGGTCACGGCACGCGACGAAGCGCGTCTGCTTGCCGACCCCATCTTCGAGGAAGCGCCGAGCGAGGAAGCTCAGGATCTGGTCAAGCGGCTTCTCGATACGCATGGGGCCGAAAAGCTCGCCGCGGCCTTCGTCAATCTCTACCGTTCCAACCAGTCTGCACCGGAGGATCTGGTCGAGGTCTCGGTCCAGGACAGCCGCGGCGGCAAGCGCCGCGAGACCGCCGACGGGCCACGCGAACCGTATCAGAAGGGCCCGCGCGATGACTTCGGGGCGAGCGTCTGGTTTTCGATTTCGGTCGGCCGCAAGCAGAATGCAGAGCCACGCTGGCTGATCCCGATGCTTTGCCGAAACGGCAATCTGACGAAACGAGAGATCGGCGCGATCAAGATGCAGACCGACGAAACTTACGTCGAGATTTCAGCGGCCAGCGCCGATAGCTTCCTGCAGTCGATCGGTCAGAACAAGACGATGGAGCGTGGCATCCGCGTCACGCCCCTCAATGGCACACCCGATTTCAGCAAACCAGCAGCCTCGAAACCCTATGCTGGTAAGAAGGCCTTTGGCGAGCGTCGTGAATTCAGCGACGACCGCCCGAAGGATAAGTTCCGCAAGGAAGCCCGCAGCGAGGGCGAGCGCGACGAGCGACGCGATTCAAAGCCCTGGGGCAAGAAGCCGGGCAAGCCGAAGTTCGAGGGCAAGGGCAGCGGTGGCCCGAAGCCCAAGTTCTCAAAAAAGAAGGGATAACCATCCCAACGGCGGCGCAGTTTTTGCGTCGCCGCTAGAGACAGGGGAGAGGATAATGGCAAATATGATCGTCTTACCGGTTCCTGTTTTCAGCACCCTTTGCAACGAGGCGTTCAAGCTCCGGCGTGCGGTCTTCATCGCCGAACAGAATGTACCTGCCGATGAAGAATTCGATGCGCTTGACCTCACGGCGCATCATGTCGTCGCTGTGGCGGGCGGCGAGGTTTGCGGGACGCTCCGGATCATCCATGCGAAGGAGCATGTGAAAATCGGCCGCGTCGCAGTCAGCAAGGCATGGCGCGGACACGGTGTCGCGAGCGCGATGTTGACCTATGCGATGAACGAGCACCGATCCGTTCGTGAGAATCGATTTTATCTGACGGCACAAAGTGACAAAATAGCCCTCTACGAACGCTTCGGATTCGTCGCGTTCGGCAACGAGTTCCCGGATGGCGGGATGCCGCATCTGGCGATGAAGAATTATTGATTGGGCGAGTGGGAAGGGAATGAGGGGACTGCACCGTCGCGAGCGTAGCCCAAATCGCGGCGCTCTCTCCCTAGTGGATGTTCACACCTTTATCGTCGAAAACCTGCAGCTGAAGCCGGCACCCGGCTTGCCTGAGATACAGCTTTATACCGCTCATCCCGGCAGCGGGCTCTCGCGTCTCAGATCCAGCGACGAGGAGGATCCACCGCCTTATTGGGCCTATAACTGGGCCGGCGGAACCCTACTTGCTCGGCATATCCTGGAGCATCAAGACATCGTTCGCAATCGTCGCATCCTCGATCTCGGCGCAGGTTCGGGCATAGTCGGGATCGCGGCTCGAAAATGCGGAGCATCCCGGGTGATTGCAGCGGAGATCGACACGAACGCGCTCGCGGCAATCGCTCTCAACGCCGAAGCGAACGGGGTGACAGTTGAAGTAACGAGCGCCGATATTCTCGCCGGCGACCCGCCCGACGTCGATATTATTCTTGCGGGGGATGTTTTCTACAGTGCCCAGCTTGCGCGGAGAGTTTTGCAGTTCCTTACGGCTAGTCGCAAGGCGGGCATCGAGGTGCTCATAGGGGATCCAGGCAGACGGTCACTGCCACACGCAGCTTTGGAGCTTATCGCGGAATATGCCGTCCCCGATTTCGGCGACACTTCGACCGGACAGGCTGCGATTGGCGGCGTATTCACGCTGCCGCGTCCGGCTGATCGATGAGGACGCTCAGTTAGACGACGCTTTCTGTAGCTTCAGCAAGACGTCCAGCGCCAAGTCCGCCATGGCAGCTGGAACGAAGACGTGATCGTGATGGTAGGCTGCTACCATATTGCACGGCATTGAATGGGCTGCCAATTCGGAGGCAACCGCGGCCGTCAAGCCCACACCTTCCAACGACGCAAAGACTTCCAGAACGATACGCCGCATCGGCATATCGCAACTGAAACCGAGTTCCGCAGCCCGGCTCTTCGAGAGGATCAGGGAGATTCCTTCACGCTCACGAAACCAGGCCAGCGCATCGGGAGCCGCAAGCCGAGCGACATCCTCGTGTGAGGTCACACAGAATACGAACTCACCCTCCATGAGGGTGGGCGTCATGCCGGACAGCATCGCATGCGTGTCCCGAACGGTCTCATTCGTCATCGCAATCCTGCCTTCAGTTCGCCAGGCATACCCGGCATCACAAATAAAACGGCGTCAGTCGAGAAGGTCGGGCCTTAACAATATCACCGGGCAGGGACTTCCTGCGGACAGTTCTGGTGCATGCGGCGGTCGGATAATCAAGCAGTCGGCCTGGGCGAATATCTTCATCATCGACGAGTCTTGCTTGCTGAACGGCTTCGCCGTCAGTGCGCCTGATGACGCTCGCGACAGCGTGGCTCGCACATAGTCCTGTCGCTGGTCATTGGCTCGGAGCGTTGCTGTCGTCTCCACCTTTGCCTCGCGTTTGACCGGCGGAAGTGAGGCAAGCTTGCGAATCAACGGCTCCAGGAACAGCAGCCCGCAGACCAGACTCGATACCGGGTTGCCAGGCAAACCAATAACATGCGTCTCGTCGAAGCTGCCCACCATCAACGGTTTGCCCGGGCGCATGGCGATCCGCCAGAAATCGAGTTTCATCCCCACGGCGAGCAGCGCAGCCTGCACCAGATCATGGTCGCCCACCGACGCCCCGCCAAGCGTCACGATGACATCGACCTCAGCCTGCAGGGCGCGCTCGACCGCAGCCGAAATCGCGCCCTTGTCGTCGGGCACAATCCCGAGATCGAGAACATCGGCGCCAGCCTTGCGCGCCAGCGCAGCTATACCGAAGGTGCTTGACGCAATGATCTGAGCGGGAGCCGGCGAGCTTCCGGGCGGCAGTAATTCGTCACCGGTGGCGAGCAACGCGACTACCGGCTTGCGCCAGACCTCGAGTACCGCATGGTTCATTCCGGCCGCTACGGTTAGGCGCGAGAAGTCCAGCGCAGTCCCCGCCTTGAGCACAGCTTCGCCTTCGAGAAAGTCCTGCCCGCGCGGCCGGATGTGCTGGCCAAGACGAACAGTGAACGTCGTGCGGATGCCGCCGTCGATCTTCTCGGCATCCTCCTGGAGCAACACGCTGTCCGCGCCTGAAGGAACCGGGGCGCCGGTGAATATCCGCACCGTCTCGCCTTTGCCGACGGCACCGTCGAACCCACGACCGGCGGACGACGTGCCGATGAGCTTCAACTCGGCGCCGGGCTCTGGAGCATCCTCGCGGCGCAGCGCATATCCATCCATTGCGGAAGCATTGAACAGCGGTTGCGTCAGTTTGGCTGCAACATCAGCTGCCAGCACGCGGCCCTCGGCCTCCTGCAAGAAAACCATTTCTCTCGTCTGAACCGGCTTTGCGCGCGACAGCAACCGATCTTGCGCCTCGGCAACGGGGAGCATGCTCATTTGCCGTACTCGCGATGACGAAAGTCTCCGGACTTGCCGCCCGATTTTTCGAGCAGCCTGATGCCGCCGATTTCCATGGCTTTATCGGCAGCCTTGGCCATATCGTATATCGTCAGGCAGGCAACGGAAACGGCCGTCAACGCTTCCATTTCGACGCCGGTCTTGCCCGTCAGCTTCGCCGTTGCACTGACGCGCAAGCCGGGTAGGTCGGTATCCTCCGTGATGTCGACCGAAACCTTCGTAAGCATTAGGGGGTGGCAGAGCGGGATCAGATTGCTCGTCTGCTTGGCCGCCATGATGCCCGCAAGGCGCGCCGTGCCGATCACGTCACCCTTTTTCGCATTGCCCGTGCGAATGAGATCGAGCGTCGCAGCCGCCATTCGCACGTGGCCTTCGGCGGTCGCAACCCTTGTTGTCTCGACCTTATCGCTGACATCGACCATATGCGCCTCGCCGGAGGCATCAATGTGGGTCAGTCCGGTTTGGCCACCGCTCATCTCACTCGGCCGCCAGCACGGCTTCGCCGAAGAGCAGCGCACGCGTCGCGGCCGTTACATCCTCCTTGCGCATGAGGCTCTCACCAACCAGGAAGGTGTCGATGCCAACCGCTTGGAGACGCTTGCAATCAGCATTCGTGAAGATGCCGCTTTCGCCCACCAGCAGGCGATCCTCGGGAACCATTGGGGCGAGTTGCTCGCTGACCTCAAGGCTGACTTCGAATGTCCGGAGATTGCGATTGTTGATGCCAACGAGCGAGGAGGAAAGTTTCAGTGCACGCTCCATTTCCACGGCATCATGGACTTCCACCAGTACATCCATGCCAAGGTCGAAGGCCTCATCCTCGAGGCGCATTGCATCGTCATCCGAAAGTGAGGCCATGATCAGCAGGATGCAATCGGCACCCCAGGCACGCGCTTCCTGCACCTGGTAGGTCTCGAACATGAAATCCTTGCGCAGTGCCGGTAGCGAGCACGCCGCACGCGCCGCCATCAGGAATTCCGGCGCGCCCTGAAAGCTCGGCGTGTCCGTAAGCACCGAAAGGCAAGCCGCACCTCCAAGTTCATAAGCCTTGGCCAGCGACGGCGGATCGAAATCGGGCCTGATCAGCCCCTTGGAAGGACTGGCCTTCTTGATCTCAGCGATCAGGCCGTACTGACCAGCCTCTCGCTTCGCAACCAGCGAACGGTGAAAGCCGCGCGGCGCCGATTGATCCGCTTGCATCGCCTTCAGATCGGCCAGCGACACTTTCGCCTTTGCGGCGGCGATCTCTTCGCGCTTGTAGAGTTCGATCTTCTTCAGGATGTCGGTCATGACTCTATCCTAGTCGATGTCGTTCGATACGGCGATGAGTTTATCAAGGGCCGCGGCCGTTGCACCGCTGTCCAGAGACTGCGCAGCAAGACGCATACCATCCTGGAGCATCTCAGCTTTGCCCGATATGACCAGCGAAGCCGCCGCGTTGGCAAGCGCGATATCGCGGTAAGCGTTCTTTGCGCCACTCAGGACGTCGCGCAGAGCGGCCGCATTCACTACACCATCTCCGCCCTTGATGGCCTCCAACCGGCAAGGCTCGACGCCGAAATCTGCGGGAGACAATTCGAAGGTGCGGATCTTGCCCCCCTCGAGTGCTGCGACACTCGTCTTTCCTGTCGTGGTGATTTCGTCGAGGCCGTTGCCATGGACGACCCACACGCTTTCGGAGCCGAGATCGCGCATGACCTCGGCAATTGGCACAACCCACTGCGGCGCGTAGACGCCAAGCAATTGGCGGCGAACACCGGCCGGATTGGAGAGGGGGCCTAGCAAATTGAAGATCGTGCGCGTGCCGAGTTCGACGCGTGTCGGACCGACGTGACGCATCGCGGAGTGATGCTGCTGGGCGAACATGAAGCCCACACCAGCCTCACGAATGCAGCGCGAGATCACCTCGGGGGTTACATCCAGCCTGACGCCGAGAGCGGCGAGGCTATCTGCGGCGCCAGATTTCGAGCTCAGAGCACGGTTGCCATGCTTGGCCACAGGGACACCGGCACCGGCGACGATAAGGGCGGCCAGCGTCGAGATATTGTAGGTGCCGCTTGCGTCGCCACCGGTTCCCACGATGTCGATTGCGTCGGCCGGCGCGTCGACGGTCAGCATCTTGGCGCGCATCGTCGTCACGGCGCCGACAATCTCGTCGACTGTTTCACCGCGGACGCGCAATGCCATCAGGAAGCCACCGATCTGCGAAGGGGTCGCCTGACCGGACATCAGAATGTCGAAGGCCTCGCGAGCCTCCTCGCGTGTCAGCGGCTCGCGGCTCGCAGCCTTCGCCAAAAGCGGCTTCAAATCGGTCATGCGCTTGTGTTCCCCTTAGCGGACTGCCGCCTGATCGGCGAGAGACTGATTGATCGATGCGCCGTACTGCGTTTGCAGCAGGTTGACCATCTGATCGAGAATGTCGTCGCCGGCCGCGTTTGCAGTTGCTGTGATCTGCTGGTCCTGATTGTTGAGCACGTCACCCGTCGGTTCCGTGTTCACTTCAGTGACCTTGAGAAGGATTTGCGTCGTCGGGTCGCCGCCGACGGCATTGGCAATCGTGTCGATCGGGCCCGAGAATGCGGCGTTGACACCAGCCCGGCCGAGCACGGCGTCGTCGGTGCCGCGGGTAATGCCGCTCTTGCTTTCGACCGTGATACCAAGAGGTGCGGCGATATCGGCGAGCGGCGTTCCCTTCTGTGCCTGCTGCTTCAGTTCCTCGGCCTTTTTGGCAAGCTCGAGCTTCTGCTGTTCGGCGGTCCAGTCGGCGACTGCCTTGTCATGCACCTCGCTGAGCGAGCGATCGTGCTCCGGCGTCACGGCGCGAACGTCGAACCAGAGATAGCCGTCGGTACCGATCGAAAGGGAAGGAGCGTCCGCCCCGGCGTCGGTCCGGAAGGCCGCGCCAAGAACCTGCTGCTTGGCCGGAATATCCTTGACCTCGTTGCCATTCTTGTCGAGGCCCGTGGCGTCGACGGCATCGATCACGACTGCCTTAAGCTTGAGCTGCTCTGCAATTTGTTCCAGTGTCGAGCCGGAGCCGCGCAGATCCTCGATCTGATCGTGTACGTTGATGAGCTCCTGGGAAGCGTTGGAAACAGCCAGCTGCTTGCGGATCTCTTCCTTGACCTCGTCAAGGCTCTTGATGCTCTCAGGCTTGATGTTGCTGACACGGAGCACAACCGGACCGAAGGTACCATCGACAACAGGCGTTGTTCCGCCGTCCTTCGAAACAGCAAAGGCCGCATCCGCGATGGCCTGATCCGGAACCTTGTCCTTGGAGAACTCGCCCAGGAATACGTCGGTTGCCGTCTTGCCCTGATCAGTCACCAGCTGATCGAAAGTCGTGCCGGTTCTTAGTGCTGCCACCGCGGCATTGGCAAGATCCTTGTTCTGGAAAGTGAGCTGCTCGATCGTTCGAGTCTCCAGCGTGCGGAAACTATCCTTGCGCTTTTCAAAGTCTTCGCGAATCTGGTCATCCGTCACAGAGGCGGCATCGGCGATATCTTCCGGCTGAAGCTTGAGGAAGGCAACCTTCCGGTATTCCGGTGCGCGGTAGCGCGTCTTGGCGCCTTCGAACCATTTGGCGAGCACATCCTCGGCAGGCGCCTTGATCGGTTCGATATTGGCATTTGTCAACAACAGGTAATCGATGCCGCGGCTTTCCTGGCGATAGAGCTTGAGGGCATCGACGAGCGTCTTCGGCGCCGCGAAGCCGTTCGAGACAGCGTCGACGATCTGGCTGCGGACGGCAACCTTGCTGCGCTCCTTAATGTAGTCGTCTTCGCGGATGCCGGCATTGCGCAGTCGCGATGCAAAGAGGGTGCGGTCGAACTGACCGTTGACGGCCTTGAAGGCCGGATCATCGCCGATCAGCTGCGCAAGGCGATCCTGCGACAGACCGAGGTTCATGTCTTCCGCCAACTGATCCAGCGACGCGCCGGCAACCAGCTGCGCCAGTACCTGCTGTTCAACGCCGAAGGCGCGGGCCTGATCGGCCGTCAGCCGCATCCCGAACTGTTGGCTGAGATTTGCGACCTGCCGCTGGTAGGCCAGGCGAAATTCGTTGACGTCCACATGCTGATCTCCGACGCTGACAACGGTCGTGCTGTTGCCGCCTGATACCAGCTCGCGGGATATACCCCAGATGCCGAAAGAGGCGACCAGAAGCAGCATGAGGAGCTTGGCAACCCAGGTGTGAGCAGCTCTTCTCAGAAGATCGAACATCGAAACGCAAACCTCGCATTATATTCGCCCGTTCGCGGGCAAAGCATTCGACGTTCCTTAGAACAAAGCCGGCAGGAAATGAAGGGTTATCGCGCGAAAACATCTGCACTATATCTGCAATCATACAAGCGCATCGAGCACAGCAAAAGCCACCGGATACCGGAACCTTTCCCGGGCTAATTCGTTGAACAGCATCCGGAAAAAGAGGAGCAGACAATGGCCGATATGAAAACCGCCTCCGCCCAGTCCGCAACCGCGCGTGTGAAGGCGGAGATCGCGGCAGACGATCTTTCTGCACAGGTCGCAGCATTGCGCGAAGACCTTGCACGCCTGTCCGAAAGCGTTGTGGCGCTTGGACATGGCGCCAAGACCGCCGTCGCCGATGAGGCCTCGGTCATGACGGAACGGTTGCGCGACAAGGTAAGGGAGGAGCCTATCTTCGCGCTCGCCGTGACCGCCGGTGTCGCCTATCTTTTCGGATTGATGAGCCGTCGATAAGATCGATCGGCATTTTGACCAGGCGAGAGCCGGGCGTGCTGACGCCCGGCTTTTGATTTTGCATGATTGCCTAACGACGAATGACCCGGCCAACGGCAATGAGCAGGCAAGCGCCGACAAAGCCGGCAATCAGATAGCCGAGCCAGCCAGCCAGCGCGAATCCGAGCCCCGAGAGTATGGCATTGGCGACGATCGCGCCCACAATGCCCAAAATGATATTCATCAACAGCCCCATGTTGCTGTTCATGAACTTTTCCGCGAGCCACCCGGCAATGCCGCCGATAATGATAGCGGCTACCCAACCTACGCCTGCGTCTTCCATATGATTTTCCTCCAGAGAAAAACGAAGTCAGCGCTAGCGAGGGAATTGAGAGGTCTCTGACAGCGAGTCTCTGCATACGAACAAATAAGCCGGTAGCCTGAAATAGGCCTGGAGCACGAATGATGTTGCAGCGCCCGCGTCGAGACTCAATTCTCCCACACGAAAAAGATAGGCGATCCGTTTGGGTGCGCAACGCAAATGTTCGCTCGAAGATAGGCGCTACGGGAGACCAACTGACGCGACCCGTCGTCAAGTTCAGTTCAAACCTCGTCGACTCAAGGAGATTCGACGATGATAGTGCGCCCTCGATCGACCTCAGCACAACCCCTGGACGTTGCACTCAAAAAACACTCGACGCTGTCGAGTATCCCTAGGGATCGAGATGCATGTTCTCGGAAGGGCATCGCGAGATGCCTCTAGCGCGCATTTCATGAGAGAAGCATCTTGTAATTGCATTTCGCGCGAGACCGTAGAATAAACACCGTATCAGGAGGGCGTTACGCTAGGCGACCGTTCCAAAATGCATACCAATTTTTATACACTCGGCCATATCAGCCACGTAATAACAATACCAATACACGATCAGTTCGCGTCGGGCCAAGCCACGCTGGATCTCGCCGTTTCCTGCGCCCCCGTAAATCGACCACGCTCTCTTCACCAATTTAACGGCCGATTAT
>Ga0123342_1010605_pt1 | contig 10464 bp, 7 predicted proteins | sample Turbeawhitnodule_FD_89960 | JGI IMG/M metagenome (GOLD analysis project Ga0123342, IMG submission 89960) | Root nodule microbial communities of legume samples collected from Mexico - Turtle bean Mexico white nodule | ecosystem: Host-associated > Plants > Roots > Nodule | place: Mexico: Nepantla... | reverse complement strand
TTTAATTTTTTTTTTTTTTTAATTTTTTTTAAAAATATAAACTTTTTTTTCTAAATTTATTTTTTTTTTTTTTATTTTCTTAGTTTCCCCCCCCCCCCCTTGGGAAATCATTGATCAAAGATTGGATAACCAATTGCATAGACCATTACATGTTGTAGCCTATTATCTTAATCTCATATTTCATTATCATCCGGAATTTAAAGGTGAGTATGAGGTGAAACGGGGAATGTATGATTGTTTAGAAAGGATGGGAGGAGACATTGACGAGATAACTAATATTGATGCCCAAATTGAAAGTTTCAAGAGAAAATATGGATTTTTTGTAATGAAATAACTCAACGTGCACTCAAAATGAAAACTCCAGCACAATGGCGGGGAATCATATGGTTATGCACATCCAGAACTACAAAGATTTGCAGTTAGAGTATTGAGTTTGAATTGAAGTTCATCCAGGTGTGAGCGTAATTAGAGTGCATTTGAAAGGATAAGCATTTAAATTTACGAGTTCATTTTATAATTAGAATTTATGAGGGGATAAATTTATGATGTTATAATCAATTTTATAATTATTTAGGTCCACACAAAAAAAAAATCGTTTACACCATAAGACCATGAATGATGTAGTCTTTGGCATGGCTAATTCAAGATTGATGAAGAAGAATGATGTTAGGAACACAAAAAACTACAACATTCATGATCTTGCCTCTAATGATGAATGGACTGTGGAAGATAATGAATCAAATGATATTGAACCTATGGATGATTTGGTTGAAGTTGGAGAAGTTGAACCTATGGATGATTTAGAGGTTCCTCCAATTACTGAGGATGATGAAGGTCATGGCATAGATAATATTAATGAAAATAAAAATCTTGTACAAGAGGATGATGATTATCCTTCAATTAATATAAAGGATTTCCTTGGATAGTTTAATTGTATTAGTTAGTTATTTTCTGTATGAACAATTTATTATTTATGAAATTGTTTTCAGCTGTGTTATGTATTGAATATTATTTTTCATATGCGACTAACTCTTACGAGTCAAGTTACGATCTTTTAGCTCCTTCCCAATCCTCGTACGAGTTACGAGTTTGACTACATTGGCTAGATCGTTCTGATTCAGACAGATTCTGATCCACCCCACGATCCGACTCGTTTTCTTCTTAAAAGATCGTAAGATCGGAAGATCGACAATTTAGATTGCGATCTTGACAACATTGGTGACAACACAAGAACTTTCAGAAAAACCTTTCAAAATTGAACTCTCTTAAGAACCTGTCAAAAACTCTTTGAAAACAGTAAGAAAATATGTATTCAAAGGATGGTTTACACTGTAAACCAACCATCATTTTATAGGATTCAAAGCATAACAGTTTTGCCAAGACATTTTAAAAAAATTGTTAAAAAACAACTAATTAAAAGTTAAGAAAATTGATTTTATTTTAAAAGTACATTTGGTGGAAACAAAACTAACTTTTAAGAAATTGAAAACAGAATGTGGGTACAAAACTAACTTTGGAAACAAAACTGTTTTAGTTCAGAAAAGTTTAAAATCAATTCTTTGATCAAAAAACCAATTGAAAAACCAGTATAGAGTATAAACCAAAAAATAAAACTTGTGTTTAAAAGATTTTAATAGATTCTAAAATTTGTCACAATGTTAAAACAGTTTTTAAATTCTTTTAGAAACATTTGTGCTTAGGTTCACTCTCATGGCTTAAGATACAAAGTTAGATCAAGATACTAAACAAACTTAGACTACTCTATCTTAGCTATTAAGACAATATGACATAATATATGACAACATCACATTTATATCTCTTCAAAAATATTTTCTTCATCAAACGCATCTCCATTTAGCACAATAGTTGGCTAGGGTTTTCAAGATTTCCAGCAATCTCTTCCTGTTTGATCGAGACAAATAATTATGCCTTGAAGGACAACTTTGATCAAATTTCAGAACAATTACAGTGGATCCAATGTCAATACCAGTATCAACATAGTACACTTTTCTCACCCTTTATGTTCATCAAACATAAACAATAAACAACTATTGTTTGGATGGAAATACTCGTCAAACAGATAATAGGCAAATAAAGACAGATTATAACAAGTAATAAACATGTTTAAAAAAAGAAAAAAAAAAGTGTTTTAAGTATAAACCAAGCACTTTAGTACAATCTAGAGAAATAAAAAATTAATAATGATTAGACTAATTTTTTATGAGATAGTTGATTATTATGAATTATTTAAAAATAATATTATAATTCATTTTATCATGAAAAAAATTATTTTTATGAAAATTTTTCATACTTCGACATATTCTTTTAAAAAACAATTATTTATTGATATTGAAAATAATTTATAAAATTTTAATTAATTTAATACTATATAAAAATACATCATATTTTATTATTTAAATATTTTTAAAAACAATAATAAATATGTAAACTTACATCTTAATTTTTTTAAAAAAATAAATAAAATTTTCTTACAAGCATCACATAACTGATAAATTTTTCTAACAAATTCACCCTAGGTACATTACTCAAAATAACCTTTTTTTTTTCTTCTTTACATTTTCTTCCCAAAATTTACTTTCTCAAATCCTCACACATCTCTTCCCTATACATTAAAAATATACTAAAAATATATTTATTTTCTCCTAAGTTATTTTTTGAATGAACGTTAATTTATCACCACAATAACTTTGCCTTGATAAAAAGGAAAAGTATGGATATTCATGTGTGTAGATAACTTAATCCGTGACACTCAATTCAATTACTCTTATTTAGATATATTTAAATTAAAACTAAATCAACCTAACCAAACTCATTTATTTATTAGATTGAGTACTGGATTTTAGTATTTATTGGATCGGGTATTGGATTTTAGTATTGGAAATCATGAATTCAACTCAACTTATACATTATGCAATATATTTTTAATTTTAATTTATTATTTTATATGTTTCATAAAAAATAAAGATAGAGAAAAATCATGTATGTTAAATATCCCTCCCTTTATTTATTATTTTAGTTTTCTTAGAACATTTTTAGTAGGGCACTCATCAACAGATTATTAAAGTACTTTCTACATATCTTAACTTTATATATTATATTTAAATAAAAAAATATTTTGATATTCATATAAGATAAAAAAATTCAACCCTAAAAAACAATTTCAAGAAAAAGGTCTTATTTTTTGTCAAGTGCATTATTATTTTCATTTGTTATGGCAAAAAATACGACCGTTATCCCAACGTTCCGAAAATTTCCGAATTTCGAAAAGCGAGCGAGACATATCCCTAGTTACCGTTATCAACGGCCACTTGTCTCACGAAAAAAAAAACACAGTGAAGAACCCAACCAAGAACACCACCACTCTCTTCCTTTCTTCATTCTTTTCTTCATCCCTTTCCCCAACCTCAAAAGATTCTAATTCCAGCAATTTTCATCATCGTTCATCACATCACTGTTATGGCAACACTCGCTCCAGGAATCGTGTTGAAGCTCCTGAACGGCCTGAACACTGGCGTGAAACCGACGAGCGAGCACCGGAGCTCGCTCTTGCAGGTCACCGACATCGTCCCCGCCGATCTCGACGAGAAGAATTTGATCCCCAAACAGGGCTTCTACATCAAGGTCTCCGATTCCTCTCACTCTATCTACGCCAGTCTTCCCTCCGACCAAAACGACGTCGTTCTCAGCAACAAGATGCAGCTGGGCCAATTCATCTACGTCGATTGCTTGGAACCGGGCTCGCCGGTTCCCGTTCTCCGCGGTGCCAAGCCCCTCCCCGGAAGACACCCTCTCGTGGGCACGCCCGAGCCCTTATTGGGCCTGAGGGCCCAAAAGCCCAGCTCTGTTCCCAGAAGAGGGTCTTGGGGAAATAATGGTGGTGGTGGTGATGGGGTTTCGGTTTCTTCGCCTATGGTGTTCAAGCCGGTGAATTTGGACTTTGACCAATGTACCCCTGTGAAAGCGAGGAATGGGGGTTTTCAACATGTGGCAATGTCGTCACCTTTGGTTAGAGGGAAGGTTGGGAGAGAGGGCACTCCGGTTTCTGCTGTTAGGTGCTCTGTTGGTGGAGGGCTTCTTGCCAAGATGAGTGATGTGAAAGGGGAAAGTCCTGCATTGATGAGGAAAAGCTGCGTGCTTCTCTCTTCCAATGGCAAGTTTAGTAGAAGCAAGAGTGTTTCTGAACGAGAACATAGAATCCCTGCTGCTAGCCCCTTCAAGTCAGCTGTAGGTACATTTTTCTTTTCCTCTTTCATTGTTCACATGAATGCTCGCTTTTACAACAATCATACATTCTTTATTCTATCACACATTTCTGTATCTGATATACTTTCTGGGTCACATGGTGTACTATTATTACAGTTTAAGGTTTCTTCTCACACATCATGAACAACAATAGTATTTTACTTTTAAAAACAATTTTACTAAATTAGTCTCACTTAGTATATTGTCTTATTCAAACAATATTGTCTTTATGGAATGTACATGTAAGTTGAAATTATGCAATTTTTGTTAGTAGTGGTAGGCTTGTGTGACTGAAAGTGGTGAATTTCACGTGCAGGAGAAGAAAAGTGGGACTCCGCCACCGCGGTTGAAGAATGCAAGAGTGGGGGCTTCCTCTGGGGATGCCAATTGTCAAAATCACAATCTGGACTCAAATTTCACTTTTCAACCCCAATCTCAGTCTACTACTAATTCAGCTTTTGATAATTGCAACAACCTTAGCCTCCCTGTGAATTTACCTGGAAAGCTTAGCTCGCTGGGGAAGGTAGAATCATCAATTCTGTTTGGCTTTTTGCCCTTTTGGTTCAATGGTTGAATAGAACTTGCATTTTGCTTGGCAGGAAGCTGTGCAACAGAGAGAAGTGGCTCAGAAGATTGCCCTTCAAGCTTTAAGAGATGCTTCAGCTACTGAGACAGTAGTTCGGTCCCTCAAGTATACTTCTTTCTTGAATAAATTATGTTTAAAGACTGCACGAGTCAGTCAATGCATTTAGAGAAATAAAGACAACTTGAAAGGTTTCCATAACAAAGGATAAAAAAGAGAGATTGTTTATCTTTTGAAGACAAAAAGCTAATAGTAGTAGCTCTTCGCTCCATTCTATTTTAATTGTGCTTTGCATACTGATGCAGAATGTCTTGTTTGTTTTGTTTTCTTTCAGGATGTTCTCAAATTTGTGCAAGTCAGCTCGAAGTGATGCTCCTGCGGCTTGTTTTGAACGGTTTTTGGAATTCCATAACGAGATTGTGCAAGCAGTTAATGAAATGGTGTCCATACAAGCTGCTACTTCAGCTTCAGAGTTGTCTCAGAAACCTGAGAAGCAAGAACCGCAGGTTTTGCATGAAGTAGTGGAGAACTACGACCATTCTGGGAACAGTGAATCAAACTTGTCCAAAAGTAGGGGTACTCTGTACAAATCAATGGCAGTCATTCCTGAAAAGCACGAGCAAAAGGCAAACACGGGGAGGCCCCTGAGATCCAGTACTAACCAAAAGGAGATTTTGGAGAAGAAAGGTTCTACCCCGTTCACAAAGATGCCTCTGGAACCTATTATTGAAAATGATGAGAATAAGAAACCAGGGGGATCATGCAACTTAAGCAACACAATCAAACTGGGAAAACAGATTGAAACAGAAGCTGGAAATTGGTTTATGGAGTTCATTGAGAAGGCCTTGGAAACGGGTTTGAAGAAAACCAAAGATGCATCAGATGTGAGGAAAGTTCCTCAGTCTCTCATACTGAAAGTTATGAATTGGGTGGAGGTAGAACAGTACCATAGCAACAAGAGGCCAAGTCATCCTAAAGCAGCACAAGTTGCTCGAAAGTTGAGAATAAAGATGAAAAATCCTTGACATTCAAAAGGGTGAAAAATTGCTGGTTACATGTGTGTATGTGTGTGGAATAGCAGTTACTGTGAGTCTTTCTTTAGAAATCAATGTGTGTATGTGTGTGGAATAGCAGTTACTGTGAGTCTTTCTTTAGAAATCAATTATATTGTCACGTGCCACTTAGGTTGACAAATGTTTGCAATTCTTTATTATTTTCGTTATTATTGTATACATATATAGATGATGTTGCAATTCTTTATTATTTTCGTTGCCTTTCTCTCAACTTCAAAAGCACACAAAAATCCATAGTGATTGGGAATTAATTTGAAGCCTAAGATAAAAAATTTAGAAAATTAGATATTAATTTTCTAGATTTTTGAACAACAAAATTTATTTTATATAGTGTGTAATATTTATATTGATGAGTTAACTTCTTTTAAAATATCTTTTAGTACTTTTAATTTTGAAAATAAATCAAGACACCAAATTTTAGAAAAAACCAGGACTTTTCTTTAATTCATTTCACTTAAAGGTTTAAATTTTTTGGATTCAAATAAAAACCAGTAAATGTTTTCATATCATACAAATTGTTCAAATAAATTCTTAAAAGAGATAAATTGATCTACTAATATAAAAAACTATTCAATAAGAAAAGAATCTTTAATGTTTGGTATCATCAATAACGTGTTTCATTAAAACGTCATTTTTTAGGAATTCTATGTTTATCATGACACTTAGATTCTATATTGTATTTCAATAGCTATAAAACCATTTTCTTTATAGTTTCTTTAAATTATAAAATCATGCCTCTTAAATTATATATAGCGACATATATATACCCCTTAAAAAATTTACTATCGTAAATAAAATGTCAAACAAAATTTTTATTTCAAATAAAATTCAAATTTTCAATTTTATAAGTTGCTAACATGTGACTTCAGTTTTTTATTTTTAGATAAATATTTTGATAATGGAAATAAAACATCTCTTATCTTTGACATTTTGAAACTTTATTGGTTTAATACTTTCAATTCTACTTTTCTATGAAGTTTGAGAGAAAGATTTTATAAAATATTTGAATAAATTATCTTGCAAAATAAAAATCCATCCTTTGGTAAGCAAATAATGAATAAGTACGTCATGAAACCTAAAAAAGAAATAGTTCTATTTCAGATTAATTCACTACATAATGTAAAACTATATTCTAATTATAACATCTAAATAATGGCTTAATAGGTCATTTCATTACATTCATTGTAAGTTGGTTTCATCTTATTTCAAATACGTTTAAAAGTACTACTTCTTAAGAAAATGTGTCAATATAGTTTCTTCTAACATTAATCACATTAACTAATTTTTAATCAAATTTGAAGAGTAAAGATGTTTTTCCTTTGTTTCACTATTAAATCCTTTCATCAATGATTGAAAAAAGTTGTTTTCCACCACTTTTTCAACATTATTGTGTTTATGTTCATACACAAACAAAAATTATATATATATATATATATATTCAACAAAATACGAAAAATTATATCACAGAAAAACACACGTTGTAGTTAGGATAAGTACAACATTGTTTTCCTAAATTCTCAACAGTTATGGTTGTTATCAACATTGCCAAATCTCTACAAAGGCAAATAAGGATGAGATTCCACCTTCTACTTTCACAACCATTACATCAAACATCATGTGAATGAAATCATGCATTGGTATTCATTTATAGGAAGGATATTTTCTCTAAGCTTTGGACTCCTTGAAAATGAATCTTGAAAAATGTCATTCGAGTATTGAATTAATACCCATACCAATAACCCTTTGGTGCTTAAGGCTTAAGTCAGTAAGAGAATAAATGATATTAACGCTATAATAAACAAGTATGAGCTAAGAAGTTTCCTACAAAGTTAAGCATTATTAGTTATTATGGATGTTGGTAAAGATGAACTACATTAAATGCAACAACTATATTCAAGCTCGATAGACACAAGTGAGTTATTAAACCACCTAGGAGAACTAGGAGAGAAAGCTTAAACATTGTACTCATCGTTAGACGCAAGCCTCCCTAGTATTCATACACAATGATCAAATGATCATTCAAACATTCAATCTTTCTTATGTTAGCCAATAGTGGCTAAAGGATACAATAATGCTCATTCATCCAATAATGGCTTGAGTAAAGAATATTCCTTGACAAGGTCAACTAGGACTGACTACAATCCAAAAGAATACTTGGTTAGTCAAGAGTGTTCAAATGTAAAGAATATTCAACGTCAGTCGATAATGGCTTAAGTAAAGAATGTTCAATGTTAGCCAAGAGTAACTTGAGTAAAGAACACTCGATGTTAGCCAGGAGTGGCTTGAGCAAAGATTACTCAAGGAGTTAGTCAATAGTGGCTAAGAGCCTAAAGAATACCAAATTAAGCCAGGAGTGACTTGTGTCAATAATACTCAGGACTATAGCCAAGAGTGACCATAAATACTTGAGTGTACTTCACAATAGTAGTCTGCATAGTTGAAATTGACTTGTTGGTCAATAACTGTATGTAGTTTTTCGCGGCAGACAAACTAGTATAAATAGTTGTGCATACTTTTCTTCTCTCTTATCCCTTTTGTATTATATGTTATTATTGAATAAACTAACCTAAGAAGGAAAGTTATTGTGAAAGTATGTTCTAATAACGTATTTATTAAAAGTTTTTTAATACTAAGTTTTTAAATTAGTGATTGGTCAAACACAAGAACCACAATCAGATCTCTTGATATGAAAACAAAATTCTATTGATTACGATAGACACAATGTTTTACTACTATCGTAATCAATAGAATTCAGCTTTCATATAAGTTTTTAAAATATCTTTATCTGATCAAACATGTAATTGTTTGTTGGGGTTGCATCGTTTGAAGTCCATTAGACGTAACATGTTGACAAACTTTTATAAAAATATACTTCATCATGTTAGTCTACTACTACAAAGTTGCACAACTTAACTTGCACATGTATAAGCTTATCAGATGAAACACTGGCCATATGATATCTTAACCGAATGTTTCGTCTAAAGACTAATAGTAAAACTATGCTTGTGACAAATTTTCTTTTTAGAAATTAATCAAATTACAATTCAACTTTCCCTTCTTGTGATTTTCCTATTTTCACAAATGTCAGATTGGTTGAAAACGAGATACACTCAAACTTATGATTTAATTATGAGGAGACATTAACATCAATAAAAAATATGAATACAATATGAGTTATGTTTTGTTTTATGAGTTCATTTTGGTTTATACTTACGTAATCGGATGTGAATAATGTTTTTTATGGAGTTTTAGAAGAGATATGTGTGGAGGTTCATCTAGGTTTTGAAACTTACAATGAAAGGAACAAAGTATATCTCTTAAATAAGGTTTTAAGTAATCAACAAGAACATGATTTGAAAGATTTGTGAAGCAAAGAGATAATACTTTATTCATGACACGCTTTGTTTGAAGTAAACTCATTACACTGGTGATATAAGTGAATGTTATTATTGCAAGAGACTATGAAAATTTTGGCTTAAAAGGACTAGTTGGCAATCCAATTTGAAATGCAACACTTGAGAAAACTCAAGTATTTCTTTGGAATAAAGTTTGCTTCTTCCAAAAAGGGGATTTTTCATCTCCAAAAGAAAAGTTAGTACTTGATCTCCTTAAATAAATATATAAGTGGGTATGTATAACTTTAGGAGTTTTCTATTAAACACAATCATAACATTGGAACATAAGAGAGTTCTCTTGTAGAAAAAACTCAATACTATAGATTGATAGGAAAACTTACTTATGTACCACACATGATACAAACATGTAATTAGTGTAGTAAGCTTAGGAAATGGGATAATCTTTAGGGAAGAGGATAAAGTGTATCATTGTAATGCAAAAGATGGATTATGAGCCCTGATACAACCCAATTAGACAAGGAGATAACCAAGTACAAACAAACACTTCACAATTAAGTCAGTCATCTCAACATCCAAGACAAGACCCCACCAAACTTCAGAAGGACCTCAGCAGAAGAAGAAGTAGACATAGGTCAGAGCATCAAATGTTCTTTCTTCTGGTCTTTTTAAAAGACAAGTTTATGAAAATAAATTGGACTCACTTTGGGGGTCCAAATAGAAGAATGAGGTAGAGTAGGGTTTACTTAGCATAAATGAAGGGTGTACTTAGCATAAATTGGGCTTGTGTCAAGCCCACATTTCATGACAAGTGCTTATAGGTTTAGGGTTTTTTTGACCTACCTTCTAGAAGGTTTCTCACAAATGACACTCCTACCCCTCTATCATGTTCTCCAAGACACTCTCTCCTACAAATAGAGTGTCTTGCCTCATGTATTAGGCACTTGAATATTGAAAAGAAAAGAAACTTTGCTTGAGTGATTAGTGAGCTTTGTCTTCTAAATTGTTCTTGAGTCTTATCTTGAGAGTAATTCACCTCAAGTGGCAGTTCCTGATGAGAATGCAATAACAAGATTTATGCTCACTACCATCTACCCCATCATGCATATACATAGCTCGTTTAGAAGGGCAATTAGAAGCAATATGTCCATAGCTTAAGCATTTAAAACACTTCTTACTAGATGATTTAGGT
>Ga0123342_1010604_pt1 | contig 10465 bp, 6 predicted proteins | sample Turbeawhitnodule_FD_89960 | JGI IMG/M metagenome (GOLD analysis project Ga0123342, IMG submission 89960) | Root nodule microbial communities of legume samples collected from Mexico - Turtle bean Mexico white nodule | ecosystem: Host-associated > Plants > Roots > Nodule | place: Mexico: Nepantla... | reverse complement strand
GAGTTCTTGACTTAGAACCATGATCCAACTCTAAGAAAAGTGCCTCTATATTTTCCAGCTCAAGGTGATTCCTAAAAATGTCAAGAATCTTGTTCTATGTGGCTATTGGAATCACATCAGACTGGGAGCCGGTGGTAGAAGAAGAAGAAGAAGACGAAGAGGACGATCGTCCGATAGGGGAAATCTAACGACTAACAGGACACATAGGATGGGCGGAAGGGGAGGATGTTCGACCGGACGAAGATGATGTAGGCCGAGACCGGCTCGACATAACTAACCTTTTTCTGGGAAAGGGAGTGTGGGCGAGAGTTCACTCGGTTATCAGAGCTAAGGGCGAGAGGTCACTCGGCTATCAGTTCGCTCAAATAGAAAACACAAGGGTGCGACATTGTGGTGGACCACTACTTATAGGGCCCATGGGCCTCGGAATTCGAAACGTCAGATCAATCCCAACCGTTGTCCACAAATTCCCCCGCCCAAAAAACCCCTCATCAATGCACATCACATCGCACCGTCTGAAGTCATGTCACGCCGCCTAGTCAAGTCACACCTCGAGAAATGAAACGACCGCATGTTCAAGGGAGGCCGACCGACTCCCATTATTAAAGATTCATCGGACATATCTAGCACATCTGCCCTTGAGCCTGGGGGGCAAGTGTATCGGTATGGGCGAGGCCGAGTCCACCTGACCGAGACCAAGGTAGCCTGGCCGACACCTCAGAAGACTTGGCCGAGAGGCCGAGACCTTAGAAGGCTTGGCCGAGACAATCAAGACCACTGGAAAATGGCCGATGGCCGACCCATGCCATGATGATTTGGCCGTCGGCCGACCCCTATTACAGTTAACGCTCAAAACAACATCAATGAAGTTAATATACCATTAGGAATTAGGTAATGCAACCCTAAGCGATATCCACCCTCGATAAACGGGCCCAACAAGGTAGGCTCATTAGAATAATATAAATAACACGCATCCCAAGGAGTAAGGTATGTCATTTATTACTGTTCACCTACCTGAGAGCTGACCACCCGCTTTACTGACTTGAGCGTCGGAGTGCCTTCGCAGGTACCCCCACCATCCAGTGATTTGCCCGAAGACCGAGTGCCGAGATCGAAGGATAAGCAGGAGGACGAGAAGAATCGCAGTTCATCACCAATCACCTGCCCAACCGAAGGAAGGAGAAAAAGACTTCAATAGTTCTCTAGGTCCCATCTCCCTAACAGGAACAAGTTTGTCAGACGAACCAATATAAAAATAACCTTGAGTAAATATATCTAATTTATTATCCTTTTATATTGCATGTTATTTATCTAAATCTAATCAAAGAAGGAAAACTTTGAGAAATCTAGTTTTTAAAAGTATTTTTTAATGCTTCTATCCTTGTTAAGTTGCATTTGATGAGCTTTGTCAAACACATTTCTTAAGAAAAAACAACTTTGTCTAGCTTAAACTTTGTCTGTTTAAGTCCATCAAACGTTATTTTATGAAAAGTTTTAAAAAAGATTAAATATAAAATTCAACTTTCCATTCTCATGTATTTGTCGTGTTTTGACACATATTCATGAGATTAATTAACTCATTAGTAAGGTAGTAAAACAACATGAACATAACTACCTCCACATGTTAGTTTCAAGCACACATGAAGGTTGTAATTATCTCGTTGTAATTATCTCGACATGTCATTTTCAATAACATGTGATGGGTTAACTTCCTTCATATGTCTTCATCAAAGTATTGAACATCCAAGAACTTTAAAAGACACTTGAATGCTATGTTTGTATTTTATTTCCATTTGTAAAGGGTATCCAAACTCCACTTTATAAATAAAAGTCTCTCCCTAAAATATGATACTCTTGTTCTTTAATTCATATCCTAAATTTTTTATTTTTCTTAACCTTGAGCTCCTCTTCAAGGTAACATCTTCTATTCATCTTCATACCTTCAATTATTTTGTTATTTCTTTTGCAAATTATTATTATTTTTTGCCTTGTTTTCTCTATTGTGGAAAGCATTCTTATGAAAACCATGAAAACTTCTTCAAACACTTCTTTGAGTAGATAGAAAGATGACTCATCTTTCTAAGAAATACATCACAAGAAGAAGTGAAGTTGAAAGCATACACTTTAAAGGAAAGAAGAAAGTTGAAGGAAGAACAAATAAGGCTATCAATAGAGAAAACTAAGGTTGAGATTAAAGCTAAAGTTTACAAGAAAGTTCCTGCTGCCAATTTGGTCACGGAGCTCCAAACCATCGAGCCATTGCCAGGTCCACCTTCATCAGATTCTTAGGGAACCATCCAAACACCCCCTTAGAGTGTTGCACCTCCAACTGCCAACATCATAGACTCCATCGACAAATGGTCAATGATGCCCTTCAACAACAATGAGCAAAGACACAAACACAACTCTCAGAATCTGAACATTGCAACATCTGCAATAGCTACATAGCTGCAAACATCTATGACAATTTTTTTTGAAAGCAATAACCTAATCTCAAGAAATGGTTAATCCTATATCTCAACCTTCACTGACAACTCTTTCAATCTCAACTGGAAAATGAAATACCCAAATATTCTTTCATAATAAGTTATTCCTGAATTTTAAAAAAAAAAAATAAAAAATCTTGTGTAATTTTTAATTATAAATATCATATGTATGAACATTTATTAATTTTATTTATCTTAAAATAATTTATTAAATGATTTAACTATCAGTTGTATATGCATTCCATTATTTTCTTTAACCAAATTAAGAAAAAAAAGATCTCCTTTGAATTTTTTAGATGGTTTGAATTTTGGTTTAGTTTTTTCAATTTTTTGAACAGGGGGGGTTTATAGGGTTTAAAGCTGCCATAATACGCTCACAGCCTCGGATCTTTAATCTTCGGTGAAACCCCACTGTTTCATTTCCCGCTCAAGTGGCCCTAAGGGAACGCACCTCTTTCTCTTTCCGCGTTCTGCTTCCAGCTTTAGGGTTTCTCCGGTGAGTGGCGAAAAAATGGTGTCTCCGAAGCAGCTCCTAGGCACTATCGAATCTGCGCTTCTCGGCGCTTCGCCTCCAACTGCGGCGCAACGCGTAGAACTATTGCACGCTCTTCGCACTTCCCTCATCTCCTTCCGCTCCCTTCTCTCCTATCCAGTACGCTGTTAACTTCCATTCTTGTTTTCTTCTTTTCAATTTCAAACTAGAATCACCACTCTTTTGATATATTTTATTTTGTTTTGTCTGTTGTTTAGCCCCCGAAGCCCTCTGATCGAAGCCAAGTTCAGTCGAAGTCCGTTAGGCTTCCGGATTCTCCTCCTATTTCACTTGACGACCAGGATGTGCACATTGTAAGCTCCTACTCTGCACTTTTTCTGCAATGCTAGCATTTAACACGGTTTGTATTCAGTAATAGTCTGGGCTATGGATACAGTTTGGTTGCTTATGTTTTTCTATATAGAAGATGTATATCACGTTTTATTCTATGAATGGTTGGTTTGAGCATAAGAACTGTGAGGTGACTGAAACAGAAAGATAGTTAATTTCCTAATTTTAGTGGTGAAACTTGGATTGGTAAAACAAAATAAACGACGTTAGAGATAGGGATCAAAGTGAAACCACTTTTGATGATATTTCACTTTGATCACTTGCAATCTATGCCTATTTGTTTGACCCTTGGCTTGCACAGCCATACATTCACATGCTCGCATCTGTATAAAATATGATGAGTGATAATGGAAATCGAACAATTGTTCATTTTTACAGGCTTACGTGCTTGTATAATGGAAATCAAACTACATATGTATGTGTGCATATAGGAGCAGAAGACACCTCTGATGCCTTAGGATAAGTTCATGGAGATTGATTTTCATTGGTTATAGAAAAATGATAATACAAATGAAGTAGGAGTTGAATGACTGGAATCCTTTAGTGCTTTGAGTTTCTTGGGTTTTTGTCTATTTGAGCTTTTCGTTGTTCTTAACAATCCCCTCTTTAAAGCACATGTTTGGTTCAAAATTATTTCCTTGGAAATACTTGCTTTTTTCTAGAGTTTGCTGGATTTTGGCATAAAAATCAATTATTTCTTTAAATAAGTTGAACAAAATATGCACTAATTCTTTGACAAGTCAACGGATTTTGAATGTCTATATTGATGAGTTCAGTTATAAATTATTAAGGGAAGCTCTGTTCTTAGAGTCTAATATTTTCTACCAGGAACATGCAGCAATTTTTCTGATCTTATGCTTGAAGGTTCCAAGTCATTTGACTCTTTATGTTGATATCATGAGAAATTATGTGCCATGACGAATCATGTTAAAAGGCAATAGGTGGTCTTAAACACTTAGAGAAAATGGTGCCAAAGCAAAAGAAAGCATGCCACATGTAAGCCTAGTCTTCAAATTGTAAGAAAAAGGAAATTAAAATATCCTAAAAAGTGCTGAAAGGCTTACCTCAGAATAGAAGAGAAAATCAAAAGTAAAAAAAGTGCCTATTCATTCAAGTGATATCTGAAGAGTTTTGCTTCTCTGTGTTACTTAGCTTGAATTGTTGAATGACTCTTAGCAGCCACCGTCTTTTAAATTTAATCATAGGGCTTTTATTCGCTAGACTCTGCCAAATCCACTAGGAAGGTGCTAATGGGGGGAGTGCATCTTCTATTATGAGGGACAACTTCACAAGCGCCTTGAAGGCACAAAAGGTGTGCCTCACCTAAGGGGCAGCACCTTTGACCAGAAGAAGGTGCTGGACCCTTTTCTTGGCCTGCCGTAATGCATTAGGCTAACTTCACTGGATGTATTTATAGTTATACGTATAGTTTTTTTTTATATCTTTGTTGTATGGTATGTGTTTTGCTATTTTTTTCTTTTTCAGACCACTTTTTGTATATTTAATTATTGAATTTTTGACATTTTCTCTCTCTTTAAATTGCAAGTTTCCTAGGATTCTGTTGTCTTCAGGACTTATTGATGAAGACTTGCGATTTTATTAATTTGATTCTTGCCACTAATGTGTAATAACTTGTTTATCTTGGTGATATGTGTGCACATCTGGTTTGGAGTCTAATTGTGGTTTTGTTTACCCTTCCTTTTTCCTAACGACTGCTTATATGACATGTAGGCGCTCAAATTGAGTGATGATATCCATCTCAATGAAGTAGATTGTGTTCGTTTGCTTGTATCAGCTAATCAAGAGGTAGACTTCAGCTTTTCATTTGCTTTATATACATTAACAAACTTTGTGCACAAACTAACAATGAATGTCCATATGATTTGAATACGTAAATATTTTAAATTCTATTGTTACCTGATTCATTATTGTTTGCTCCTTAGTTGTGGTTATTTAGTGCATCTATTTTTCTAGTTTTTATGTTGGAGTGAGAGACCATGACCCCGTGAATGATACTGTCAATATATGTGCATGTTTTATATTTAATTATTTGCTTTGGTTTTATCTGTAGTGGGGCTTAATGGGAAGAGAACCACTGGAGATTTTACGGCTTGCAGCTGGACTCTGGTATACAGAGAGAAGAGATTTGATAACATCCCTTCATTTGCTCTTAAGGGTATTTCTTTCTGTTCAAAGAATCATTCAAGTTCATTTGGCCATTATTTATTTCTTTAGTTTTTGGTTAATAGCTTTGTATTATTTTCTTGACAGGCTGTGGTGCTAGATCAGGGACTCCAAGATGATATATTGGTAGATATTCAGAAGTATCTAGAGGATCTTATCAGTTCTGGACTTAGACAACGGTTAATTTCTCTTATCAAGGTTTGATTTGTAATGAGTTATTAATATTATATTGTTCTGTAACTTTAAGATTATATTCCGATTTAGGGCAAAGTTTTTTAGAAAGTGGGTGTTGTTTATTGCCAGTTTCAAGGAGGGGTAAGCTATTATCAGAGTTTACTAGGTGTTGTTTCATGTAGTGGTTGTAACTTACTTTTCCCTGAGTTGTGGCTTACATAGATTAAACTATTTAAAAATTGACATAATTGATCATAATAATTAATATTTATATATTGGTAGTAATTTGGTTTTAAAAATTCTGCATGTTTACAAAGTGGCAGTTTATATTGATGATTGTGGCTCCATATTGGCTGGCGAATAACCTAAAAATATTTTTTTTTATATTGTAACTAATTGAGTTAACCTCAATGGTCCTGCTTGTATTATATGTTAGTTCATATTTCATATTTCAAGACATTTTCTGATGCACAGGTATGTGTCAGGTACACTGTTGTTGATTAGTATGCCTGACTGTCTCTTGAAGAAACATGATCGATAAACTATGTACTCTTATAAGCATAGGATTGCCAAGTAAACAACCAATGTGGTGGTTCATTTTTTAATCTTGACTAGAGTATCTAATATATGATGTTATGTGAATATGTAACTTTTGGATTAACCTTGAATGTAAACATAGCTTTTCATAAGAATTTGCTTTCTGATGTAGGAACTCAATAGAGAAGAACCTTCTGGTTTGGGTGGCCTTCAGTGTGAGCGCTTTATTCTTGATTCAAGAGGTTCTCTTGTGGAGAGGCAGGCAGTGGTCTCTAGAGAAAGACTTATTCTTGGGCATTGTCTTGTCCTTTCGAATCTAGTTGTTCGGACAAGTATGTTCAGTTGTGTTTCTTGTCTGCTGAGACTCTACTTGATTAATGTCATGAATGGAAGTTCATCAATAATCTCTAATTTTCAGGTCCAAAGGATATAAAAGATATTTTTTCTGTTTTGAAAGATAATGCTTCTGAAGTTAGTGAGAGCAATACCATTGTCAAACATCAGGTGCATTTCTATATTCTCGCTGAGCTAAATTTTATATATTTTGTTTTTTGGTGGAGCATTATTAGAGTTGTTTTTAAATCATAATTTTTCTCAAGCATTAAAACAATCCAACCAAGGTCACATGGTAAGAAGTTGTTATTCAAGCTATAAATTTCATTGGCCTTCTTTTTGAGTTTGTGCTGTATGGTTAGGTGCACTGTCGGGCATGCTGGACCTAATATTGTTCGTTAGTGTTAACTTTGTTTGTCTTTTCAAAGAAGCATTTCCTTAGATGAAAGGTATAAATAGAGGCATGCTTTTGCAGTTTCTCCAATATCCTTTACTAAAATGATGATAAATGTATTCAATGATTTTTATCTTCATCTCTAAATCTGTTCAATGAAACTAATGATCTAAAAATGAAGAAATTTGTCAGCTTTTACTATAATTGAAGAAAAATTGATGCAGAGATGGGAAAAGGAAAGAAGGAAGAGAGGATATATGTAATTCAAAGAATCTTATCTAATGTTAAATTTTTTGTTAAAGAGCACAGGATCATATGATACTATGATTTCTTGCCTTATTGTGTGCAAGATTTATTGTGGGACTGTTTTTCTGTAAGATTCTTCTTAATGCGATCTTCCTCATCCAAGATCACGCAATCTGAGCGGTCTTGATCTTCCTCTGGGTCTGTGAAACCAATTTAACCTGACTCTGTCTCTCATCTCAGCCTAAACTCTTGCTTGCTTTGTCTCTATCATAATATAACATAGATATTTTTCTTCTCATCTTTGTCTAATACTTTTGAAGCTTTTGCTTGCCTATTTTGACATAAGTACTCTTGGGTTCTTGTTGTCTTCTGCTGTTGCACTTTATCTTTGTTGTGGATTATGAGCATATTATCTGTCTGGTTTTGGCTCTGATTCCTTGCAATAAGAAACTCCTTTTTATGCTTTGATTTATTGTGGTTATAACTTGAATTCATCCAATTTTAGCTTGCCTATAGGTTAGTTATAAAACACTAGCATTATTTTTAAAATGCAAGCTTACTTTCTTAGATAATGTTACATTTACATACACTAGTTTGACTTATATTTATTTATTATATTATATTAAATATGTATATATATATTTATATATACACACACATATAAGGGCGTATGACATTTTGGTGTAGATATTTTTGTGAACTATTTTGCCCCTAAAATTTTCTCTATAAAGTTCTATTTTGTTCCTATAACTAAACTAGTCAAACCTCCAATACCCTAACTGCATTCTGAGAACCAACCATGTTTATTGACCTTTTTCATTTCAAAATACGGAGGGGTGCAAGGTGTGTCATTCTCTTAGTGTATAAGTTAATACTTGGATTGTGTATTTTAACATCATATATTCATGGTTATGAAAGTAATATGTAGTTATCAAGAATCTGTGATGTTGTAGTTATCATATATGATGTGCAGTGTTTTAACTCATAATAACCGGTTATGCATGAGTCACGGTTGGAAAATTCAGTATTTGTTATATATTAATGAGTTCAAGGAAAGTTATCCTTATAAATCCGTGAATTATTTTTTTGGTTCTACTTCAGTTTATTTTTTGTTAATAAACTTTTTGACTTGTATATCTGTATGTATAATTTTCCTAGTTCCATCTTATCATGATCCTTAAAATTATGATCTCTCATCCTATCCCGTGTAAGATCTTTATTTTGACAACAATGATTTGAGCAACTTCAAAGTATAATAATTGAGCCAGCAGATTCCTTAACTAGGTACATACTTTTTTTTTTCTTCTAAAAGTAAAAGAGCAACAAATGCCCATGGCTCACCTGTTCAATTCATCATTCAAATATATTTGTATTTTGTTCAGAACCAGCAGTTAGCTTGGTGAGGTATAAAATGAATTGCTTTTTTTTCTATGTATTTTTATTTTATTATTTTTATGTGAAAATGATAAGTTTGATTTTTGAAAAAGTTAAACTTGATTTATTTGAGAGATACATGCTTCCACATGAGTATCAAGCTGCACTTATTATTTATTTTCTCTAATTTGATTTGGGTCTCTTTGCTCATAAAATTTTGCATGTGTTACTTGCTTATAATTTTCACTTTGTTATTGCAGATTACCTTTTGTCTTCTCTTTGCCCTTGTGATTGCATTTGTTTCGGATGGTTTGAGTACAGTGCCTGATAAAGCATCTGTCCTTTCTTCTAATACTTCCTTCAGACAGGAATTTCACGAGCTTGTAAGATGAAAGATAATTGCTGTTTTCTCTGTAATTGTTTATAATATTTAGTATCAAATTGGAATAATGTTGAAGTTTTTTAATGCTTAAGATAATGGCTGCTGGAAATGATCCAATTGTTGAGGGATTTGTTGGTGGCATAAGGCTTGCTTGGGCGGTACATTTGATGCTAATACAAGATGGAACAAGAGAGACTATTTCAAGTGGTTCATCAAACGAACTGGGTTATCTTAGTCAATGCATGGAAGTCATTTTCTCAAATAATGTTTTTCAGTTTTTACTTGATAAAGTTCTTCGTACTGCTGCCTACCAGGTATATTTCTATGCTTTTTTATTTTTGTTTTCACGTTTTGATAAAAAATATATTCATTGAGAGGACAAGGGATCCTTCATGTGGTGAAAAGAAAAAATAAAGTAACAAATGAAAAGTGAAAAAGCAAAGCTGTTTAATCTTTCTTTGTTAATGAAATACCTGTAAAAGTAAATTGCTTTAATTTCTGAAAGACTAGCACTTTATTAAGTTAGTGGAAAGGCTTTTTTTAAGTACGTATCATCTTGAGTTATATGTAATTTTGTTGCTTTTAGGAAAAAAAAATGTTCATTCTTTCCTCAAGCATTTAATAAGATTTTTTCAGTTTACAAATTCAATGTTATTATAATCTTTTTCAATGTTGAAAATAATAGTTATGTGCCTATATTGATATAAGGAAACAGGTGAGTTAGTTAATACAGTTAGGATATTGATTATTTTTTATAATTATTGATATTCTGATCTTTGTTTGGGTTTAGGGTATAGATCACTCTTTGGAAAGTTGTCCTGGATGGGATTATTTCCTGAATTCTTTTTTGTTTTCACTCCTACATACCAAAATATTAAGATTCTCAAGGAGTATGCTACAAGTCATTCTAGATTTTTGAATTTGTGCAATATCACTTAATTGTAATTCTGTATTTACTTTACCTTTTCATGAATCATGACTATACTTCATTATATTGAGACGGCCACTTGTTATCTTACAGACGGAAGATGAAGATATGGTCTACATGTACAATGCTTATCTGCACAAGCTGATTACATGCTTTTTGTCTAACTCTCTTGCAAGAGACAAGGTCGATTAATTTTTCTGCTTCTACATATGGAACAAGCTTATTTGGTTGATTGAGTGCACAAATTTTGCTAGGATCTTTTTTTGGTTCTCAAACTACTTGATCAATGTTAACTACTGTTTTTAAGCCTCTTATCTCTTATTATTATAGCAGTTGAATCATGAAGTTATTGTCTGACATGTCATGATTGTAGGTTTTTGTTATTTCTAACTTCATTATTTATATTTTCCCTGTTCTCTGTACCTGTGTGTATACTTGCTATATTTTGGTTGCATTTTTGTTTAATTCAAAAGAAATGGAATTTGACATTTGAAAGGTGTTTTTTTTTTTTTTTTTTTTTTTTATTTTTTTTTTTTTTTTTTTT
>Ga0123342_1010603_pt1 | contig 10466 bp, 3 predicted proteins | sample Turbeawhitnodule_FD_89960 | JGI IMG/M metagenome (GOLD analysis project Ga0123342, IMG submission 89960) | Root nodule microbial communities of legume samples collected from Mexico - Turtle bean Mexico white nodule | ecosystem: Host-associated > Plants > Roots > Nodule | place: Mexico: Nepantla... | reverse complement strand
TTATTTTTTGGTTGGGGTGATGAAGCTGGTGGATCGTTTACTTGTTATCACTGATTTGTTTTTATTCTTTTGAAGCAATTTTGTTGTTTTAGTATATTACTTGTGTAGAGAGTGTTCTGTTTTATCTGTGTTGTGTTTTGGTGTGCGATGGTGTAGAGGGTGATTTTTATTTTTTTTGGTGATGGTTTACTTTTATTCTGATTGTCAATTTCTCAGTTTCTTTATTGTAAAACTTTTTTTTGTGACTATTCGATTAAATTGCTGCATATGGTGAAGATTTTGCCAATCTTAAAGCATGGATAAAAATTGTGCTTGTTTGGATTCATGATGATTCATCTAAGATCATGTTGAAGTGCCATATAACATAATTTTAGGTAAATGTTCACATATTTGGTTTCACAAAGAAATTGATTTTGAATCTAGAACTAATTTTGAGTTGAAACAACTCCAAATAGCTTTTGTGCTGCATCAATTTTGTAAATCGAATCTACTTCTTCATTTTTGAGATGAAACAACTACATAAGTTTTTCCCTTCAAAATATGATGTGACAAGGACATTGACATGTGAAACAAACAAGGAATTAGGTAGACATAATGGAAGAATTATAAAAGTTAGGTCATGACCTGATGGGAAGTAGAAACACATGCATAGAAAGCTTGGAGTGCCTAATTTCACCATTTGAAATTTCCTACCCTTCTAACTTTCACCAGATTCTGCCGCTTTAAGAAAATCCACATGGATATGTGAGTGCTATTTCTCTTGTTTGCCTAGCTTGCTTTGGTATGAAATCACTGCTGATCACATTTAAAGTATGGTATATCTGGTTAGAATTGTCATTGTTGCAGTGTCAAGCCCATGAGTGTGTTGGTATTGGCAAATGTGTTTGCTTATTTAACCAAAGTCACCTGTTGCTGTTATGTTTGGGGATTTGATTTTTGTCCCTTTTCTTAGTTTGTTTTTAATACATTCAGACTGTTAAAACACTAGCATCTGAGAGAAATTATAAATACTGACAGAAAAAAGGTTGAAGTTTACATATCACAAGAGATTTAAGCATAGTTATTTTTTAAAATTTATTTAGCTGGATTGATCGTTTAAGGTTGCCTACTAATTTTCTGTCTTTTTTTCAGACGAGCCTTCCTTAAATGTTTTGCTTTTGGGTATTTGAAAGCTAAGCGGGTGCTACTTTAAGGAGTTCATTAAGTATTATCTACCGTCTTTTACCAAAACCAGGGAATGCTGAAAGATGTGGTTGAAAGTTAACAGTTCACTCTGTAGTGTTAATGAAGTTGTAGCACCATCTGTGCCAACCTTATTAATCCTTGATGAGACTGGATGTTTAGACTACTGTGAATATCTGTTTTATGCTCATTTGACTGAGGTGGCTGGAAATCTGAGCATTTGTGTGAAGTCAAAACGTGATGTTAGTGAAGATGGCTGAGCTTTGAGCATCATTGGAATAGTTTACTACTTTCTGGAAACATAAGCACCCAGGCTCAGTATATACTTGGTATACTATACTATTTAAAGTAAGCATTGGTTTTGTGCAAAAGGTGCTGCAATAAATGGAACAGAAGGGAGGTGTGCTTATGCAAAAATATGAACTTGGTAGATTATTAGGCCAAGGGAACTTTGCAAAGGTCTACCATGCTAGGAATCTGATAACTGGCACGAGTGTGGCCATTAAGGTAATTGATAAGGAAAAAGTTTTGAAAGTTGGACTGGTTGATCAGATTAAGCGTGAAATTTCAGTGATGAGATTAATAAGACATCGACGCGTGGTTGAGCTTTATGAGGTAATTGCCTCTAAAACCAAAATTTACTTTGTCATGGAGCTTGCAAAAGGTGGTGAACTCTTCAACAAGGTACTCAAAGGAAGGCTCAAGGTGGATGCTGCTAGGAAATATTTTCAGCAACTGATTAGTGCTGTTGACTACTGCCATAGCAGGGGTGTGTGTCATCGAGACTTAAAGCCTGAAAATATACTTTTGGATGAAAATGAGAATTTGTTGGTTTCGGACTTTGGGTTGAGTGCCCTTTTTGAAACCAAGCGCCAAGATGGATTGCTCCATACTACTTGTGGTACCCCTGCCTATGTTGCTCCAGAAGTGATAAACAGAAAGGGTTATGATGGGGTGAAAGCAGATATATGGTCATGTGGGGTAATCTTGTTTGTTCTGTTGGCTGGGCATCTTCCATTCCATGATTCAAATCTGATGGAGATGTACAAGAAAATTATTAAAGGGCAATTCAAATTTCCTAAATGGTTTGCACCTGATGTTCGCCGGTTATTGTCCAGAATATTGGATCCAAACCCAAAGACCAGGATATCAATTGCCAGGATTATGAAATGTTCCTGGTTTAAAGTGGGGTTGGAGAATCCTGCTATTACTCCAACCGAAAACCAAGAACTAGCTCCCCAGGATGCTGATGGAATATTTGAAGCGTGCGAGAATGATGGTCCACCTATTGCAGAATCAAAGCATGAACTGACCAAGCCTTGTAACTTAAATGCTTTTGCTATTATCTCCTTCTCAACTGGTTTTGATTTATCTGGTATGTTCCAGGAGACTGTTTCGATGAAAGAGATGCGGTTTATGTCAAATAAGCCTGCTTCAAGTATAATCTCTAAGTTGGAAGAAATTTGTAAGCGGCTTTCCTTGAAAGTAAGGAAGAAAGATGGAGGCTTATTGAAGATGGAGGGTTCTAAGGAAGGAAGGAAAGGGACTTTAGGTGTTGATGCTGAGATTTTTGAGATTACCCCACAGCTCCACATGGTGGAACTTAGAAAGTCCAATGGTGATACCATGGAGTACCAGAAGCTTTTTACACAGGATATTAGACCAGCACTTCAGGACATTGTTTGGACCTGGCAAGGAGAACAACCACAGCAAGATCAACAACATCATGAAGTAATTCAGGAAGACCACCAACCTTCTCACACCGCTTAGTTTCCTGATCAATATTTCATTCTTTGGTTGTTGATAGGACTCGATATAACGTAGTTGATGTAGAGCCTTTTCTGATGGATACTTGAATAATTGTGTACACAAATGGCAAAATTCACCAATTTGGGTGCTTTATTCCACATCCTTAATAATATTTTTTTGTACTTAGTTGCTTCACATTATGTTTTGAACTAGCAATTTGCATTTCGAAGCTTGAGTTTGTAGTAACTACGATATGATATCATATGCAACTTAAGAACCCCACCACAATTTCCCTCGTCGTGTTTTTCTTTTCTTTCTATTTCCAATACCAATTTGTCTATGAATTGATTTGGACTTATTATGATTTAATTATGCATTTTATTTTATTTAAAGGGTGACTAAGAAATGCTATCGGGTGGAAATTTTAAAAAATATTATATCATATGCTACTCCAATTAATCTCAAGATATTATAAAAAATGATGATTTCAAATTTTAAATATTAAAAATAAAATAGAACAAAAATAATTTATTTTACTAGGATTAGAAAAAATCATTGTTTAGTAGTATACCTTTGTAAAATTGAAGTATTTGTAAACAAGAATCTTTATTCAATTTGAAGGTGCGTAATGTTTTTTAGTATTAGAAATAACTTATAAGAAGGGTTCCACTATTATCTTATCTTATCATACTTTATGCATCGTCAAAATTTGTTTATGTCTAAATTGTAGTTACAAAATATTTTTTAATCATTTATTATATAACATACAATTATTATCGTCATTGTATATAAGACTAACTTGTAATTGATACACCTGTACAGATATGTTCAGAAAATGTTAAAAGTAAAAAAAACAAAAAATAAAAAATAAAATAAACTTATACTTTTAAGTACCATTTGAATAAAAATAAATAAATAAAGTCTTATTTGTAAATAAGATTTCTTTAATTTGAAAAATAAAATATTATAAAATATTTTTTTTGTGTAAAACAAAAGTAGAGCTTAAAATACAAATTGCAACCATTTAGTAAATTTAACAATGAAAAAAGAAATCCGACCTGCCGGATTCGAACCAGCGACCTAAGGATGGCTATTTGGGGGATTACCAACTACAGTCCTCCGCTCTACCAACTGAGCTAAGGTCGGACATGTTTATGTGCTCACAATTAAAGATAATATATTACTTTTACGTTTAACTTCACATAATCTCCTTGAATCATGTTCAGAAACTTATAAAAAAATAAGGTGTGTTTTTCATTTGACGGAATTTCGATCTATCGGGGATATTAAATATAAAGACTGCCACATTATAAAATAGACTTAATTATATATGTTATTAATAAATCTTTTTTATTATCACGGATTTTATCATCTGCATTTTAAAATTATACACACCTTATTTTTTCATCAATTCATTATTAAATTACTATATGTGCTGAATTCAATATTATATCATCTTAATTATTAAACTTTTTAATTTTTTCAATTTTACCACCAACATTTCATTCTTTTTTTCAATTTTATCCATTTTCAAGATTATAAATATTTGTACTTCCCTTCTTTTGGATACCACTTTATGGTAATTATTTTTCACAAAACAGCTAAGTAGCTGTTAAATCTAATGCTAGCAAAACAAATTAAATCTTTGATTTTTTTAAGCTAATGAATTAAATTAAAATAATTTAATTATATTTTTTCAAAATAATATTTACTTTAAAACTGCTTATTTAACTATTTACAACTATTTCAAATGTACTCCCTATGTCACCCATACTGTCACCATAAAATTTCAAAAAACTCTGGTAGTTATTTTAAACTATTTATAACATTGATTATTTAAAAATAAATAAAGTTTCTCAATATATTTTCTCATTTTACTATGTTATAAGCTTTACCTGGATCCATTAGTTACTTTACCTTATGTAAATGAAAAATAGATAAGATAAAAATAAAAAAAAACTAGGTACATTTTTAACGTGGATGCAACCAAGAAAATCAAGATCTTATAAGATTCTAAACAGGTTCTATAGAATAAAACACAGCTAAGTAAACCATTAGTTTAATATTTAATAATACACATTGCATCACCATTTTTAATCAATTTAACATATGATGTTTCCGTTTATTTTATTTATTTGTATTATTAGAGGAATTGAGATAACTTTAAAATTGAAATGTTGTTCATTGATGAGTTTTGTCTATGGGTATTTTTCTTTTGCAATTAGCATTTAGGTGTAATTCTTTTTTGTTTAGTGGATGTCTGATGTTCGAGTTAATTAAAAACTTTTAAAATTTGATGCTCTTTATAACTTTTACTTTGATTTTATTAAAATCCAGATTAACGTGTTTTATGAAATAAATTTCATAAATAATCTTATCTTTTATTTAAATAATTTCATATATATCATAAATACAAGTTTTAATTGTGGCTATGTAAACATGTCCGACCTTAGCTCAGTTGGTAGAGCGGAGGACTGTAGTTGGTAAATCCAAATAGCCATCCTTAGGTCGCTGGTTCGAATCCGGCAGGTCGGATTTCTTTTTCCTTCCATTGTTATTTTTTTTTTATGATATAGGAAATTTACTAAATGGTTGCAATTTGTATTTTAAGACCCACTTATTTTTGGAAGTATGTTTTATAATATTTTTATTTTTCAAATTATTTATAAAGAAATCGTATTTAAAAAGAAGACTTTAACTTTAAGACTTTAATTGTTTATTTACTTATTTTTATTCAAATCGTACTAAAAAGTATAAGTTTATTTTATTTTTTATTGTTCGTTTTCTTTTTACTTTTGACATTTTCTGAAGATATCTGTAGACGTGTATCTATTACAAATTAGGGATGTTAGTAGCAACTTAGTTCTCCTATTCATTTAGATATAGATGCACCAAAGTATGATCTCATGCAGACTTTCTGCTATGCTCCCTTTGAAAAAGGATACAATAACTTGATTTCGAGAGAAATGCAAACAATTTCTAATTGTTTGTTTCAACAACCAATATTTCATGAATAAATAGCAAGAAAATTAATTTTCTCATAAAGAAATAAAAATATTTACTTTAGACTTCATTAGGTCAAACTGGCCAAACTACATTTGCAACAAAGCCATTTGTGCTAGAAAATGTTACGAGCTTACTATGTTAGGAGATTTCTACACACCCAACGAATATCCCTCTCACTCTATCATTTCCGAATGGATGTTCCAGAAAATATTACAATCCTGAATGAGAATATGTCGGAATAGTTTTTATGTAGTGTAAAAAGCAGCAATAGGTAACTTGATTTGACCCCTATTCAACGATCCTTTTTGGTTAATTCTTGAACACATTGATCAAAGGATTCAAAACTCTCATCGCGAGTAAACAAGAGTGAAGAAAAAAAAATATTAAAACTGCGGATGAGTTAGATAAAACGGGTGAGGTAAAACCACACCCGAATTTGTGCACAATGCGATCAAAGATGCAGCTGGGTTCATGATAATGGGATGGCCACGTACACAAACACATTGGGTGCGGATCATGTTAGTATCAGTTAATTTCTGATAAGACCATCATCAATTGCTGCTGCATATTTGAAGATCGTGACACATGCGGGAATGTGAAGCACCATTCTCCAAAAACACATGGGGGCACCAGAACCTCTCTCTTGTTACCTTGCTCAGAATGCATCCAATCCAACATGTATTCCTATTGATGCTGCTAACGTTATGTAAACATCAATCTTCCTTTAAAAAGAAGAAAGGAAGATACAATGAGTTCAGTATTCTAAACTCTTCCCCCAAAAGAGGCTATTTGCCTCAAGAGAACAGTTGTGTTTGTTTATCAAGTCCCTCATAACCTGTCACTATCATCTTTTTAATCAAATGACCAAAACGACTGTACATCCGAGGTTGGCTGTAGACCTCCACTATAGGGCCTTGAAACAGCTGACTTCCCTATGCTTTCCACAGAACCATCTACAGGCCATTCATTTCTACAAAACAAACCAAAATAAAAGCTGTTAAATCTACCGTCACAACAAGTGAGTATTTCATTTAGATGGTGAAAAAAAAAGACCTCACATCGTAAGCAAAAGCACGAGGTCAAAACAACAGTTTTCAACAGTCTATATTAACACTAAAAATTGTGTTAGAGATGGAGGAAGAACCCAAAGTTGCATAATCAAGGTGGAAAAATAAATCCAACACAATGTCAGTACATGCGCCATGCCATCATAAGCAGGAGAAAGGGTCACAAAAAGTCCAAGTATTTGAGGCATCTAGACTTCGCCATAAGTCTACTTATTAGGGACAAGGGATTTTCTTTGACACCTTCCATTATGAGGGTGCCCTTATTTTTTTGGTTCAACTAGTTTTTTTTTTCTTGATTTTTCAGGTTCAACAAGTCAGCAGTTTGAAATTTTAGCTGGTATATTCACAAACCAATATACAAAGGATAAACAAATTGATGACAACTAGAGATAATCAATGAACACACTCCGCACAACATTTCATGACTCAATCAAACAGAACAGACAACTAAAGAAAAGGACATGAAAATATACTCTTGAACACCAACAACTAAATCCCTTTCTGTCCCGTACCAATGCATACCCAATTCATTTCATGAACAAATAAATCAGTATACACATCACACAGATGAATCTACAATATTAACAATTAATAATTCCACTTTAGTTAAATGAAAGAACATAAAAAGAGTACATTTGGAGCTAAATACATTTTGTTTGGTGCTAACTATATCAGACATCCAAAGATGTCTAAAGGCAGACGAATCTATTTCAAGCAAACACTTAAATAACCTTTCACACACATTACCGGTATGTGTGTGGCCTGCAGAAAAGACAAAAATCATGGAAATTTGACAAAAGCTGTGATGCTATATTTTATATCATAATTATATTTCATTTTCTACTCCTCGCTCTTATCCGATGAAAAATAGTTAGAGATGGAGATACTGTTTTGGGTATATTACCTCCAGTTAAACAGTCAAATCATTACCAATAAGCATAAAAAGTGATTCATCCTCATTTGAAACATTAAAATATTCCTTCTTTATAAGCTAGTTTTCTGTACGGAAGAACTGTAATTCTATTCAATCAAACTGTTCAAAAAGCCCAAGCAATAAGCATTACGCTAAATTAGTAATAAATATATTTAGATTCTTTGATTCATAGTATCATCAATCAACCCACACAATCAACAAACAGACCACAGAGGAAAACTAAGATTACACAGCACATACATACTTAAAATCAAGCAGCTGTTATAGGTACAATAAAATTCATTTTCACCATAGAAACCAATGGTTTTCTTCAAGTATCATTACGTAGATAATATGACCAAGACTCTAGAAATAAAAGAAGCAAAAGGTTTAACATTCCAACAAAGAATCGCATTACCCATCGATGTTTACAGATCTACATTCATTTCAAAAAAATAAAATGAGGGAATTGTTTTTCTCATCTTTTTTTAAGTTTCATCGGATTAAAATGCTCAACAATGTAAATGATAAATGTAAAGCAGAAATTCCAAATTAGCAATCCAGTAAAGGCAAAAAAATAGGCAAACGGTTCATACATACTTGGACCAACAGTTAGCTGGAGAACCATCATGCCCACGGCTACTAGCAGATTCACTTGGGCTACCATATATCATATCATTTTGAGTGGCTGTCTCCTGAGCTGTAAGACCACCTGACAATGGTGGGAAGAGAGCACTTTGTAACCAAGGATCATACCCAGTTGAACCTGTAACAGGGCTGAAGTTCTCACTACTATGGCCATTAGGAAGAAAAACATTTTGTGGAGAAGAGGTACTGGATATTATGTTATCTTCTTTGTTAAAAAAAGAAGCCATAGAGTTCTGAGAAGATGAAACCAAAAAATCATCCTTGTTTGGTATGTTTCTTTGTGAGGATAACAGCCAGCTTCCTGGACCACCTACTAAACCTAAACCATCTTGAACAAGCGGAGAAGAACTCCACATCTGCCAGGTTCCCTTCCCATTTGCAGCTGAATCATCCAGGGCAAAACCACGCCTGTCTTGGCTCTTTGGGGTACTGGCAAACCAATTAGAACAGCTATGCTTTTCTCGGGATGATGGTGACTCAATTGGAGATGGCCTATTAACATCAGAACTGGCAGATATGCTTTTTAAAGAGTGTGGTTTTGTTCCTGCATTCTCTGTCCCAAAGCCAGTTCCCAAGTCCAACTGAAAATTATCAAGTGACTCAGAAACAGGCCCAAGCAAGGACACCGGATCAGGAACATAACAGGGGTCTTCAAAAAGTTCTGGTTCATCTTGTCGAGAAACATGTGATGTATTTCCAACAAGAGAAAAAAATGGATCAATTGCCGGAGAAAAACCTAGACTACTACTAGTTGGTACACTTGCCTGGGTGGAAATATTAAATGGTGATGGAAGACCAAACTGAATAGGATTAGTAAATGTTTGTGTAACTGGTGACTGGGAAGACAACTGAGGGCTTTTGGTTTCTGCTTGAATTTTGGAATTTGGTCTGCAAATTACATTGGAATTTGAAGATTGAGGAACAGATGAAGACCGAGTAAATAATTGTTGCCATGATTTTTTAGGTGCTGCAGTCCATGGCTGTGGTTCAGGGAGTACCTACAAGGAAAATAATCATGATAATACTGTTTCATAAGTACGTATTTTTTCAGTGTGCAACGAACATAATCATATACAGTTATAGCAAGCAATTAATATTAACTAGAGCATCATAATCATATATAGTTATAGCAAGCAATTAATATTAACTAGAGCATCATAATCATATAAACTTATAGCAAGCAATTAATATTAACTAGAGCATCATAGATTCATAATCATATAAACTTATAGCAAGCAATTAATATTAACTAGAGCATCATAATCATATAAACTTATAGGAAGCAATTCATATTAAAAAGAGCATAATAATTATATACACTAATAATACCAAGCAATTATTATTAATTAGAGCATCAAATAATTATGTTATGTTAAAAAATCTCAAAGACAGAAAGTTTAGAATGCCAACAAACAAAATGGAAGTTAATGACAAGACACACGTTTAGAGATAAAACAACAGCAAAAGCCTTGTCCAGACATTTGAAAGTGATATTGATCTGTAAAATCCTCACATGTTTTTCTTATATGGAAAAAAAGGTAACTAGCATTCCATCACTAATCAACACTCAACATAACCTGCTAAAACAGTATTGTAAAAGGGCAAAGAAAAGGAAATAGAAAGCAAAACAACTTACAGAGTGAGTGATATTTCTATCATCACCATTTAAATAGGATTTTGCAGCTGGACGCTCAGGAGGACATACTTCTCTCCTGCTGGGAGCAGTATGAACATGATCTACAGAACTACTAAACTTGTTTTCTTTCACCACAGTGCTTGGAATATTATTGCCCCTACTGAAACCAAAAGCTTTTGAAGAAGACAAAAAAGTGCCCCGCATGCGGTCAAGATACCTTGCACCAGTACCTCCTCGGTTATAATTGTTTGCAGGGACATTTTTA
>Ga0123342_1010601_pt1 | contig 10468 bp, 9 predicted proteins | sample Turbeawhitnodule_FD_89960 | JGI IMG/M metagenome (GOLD analysis project Ga0123342, IMG submission 89960) | Root nodule microbial communities of legume samples collected from Mexico - Turtle bean Mexico white nodule | ecosystem: Host-associated > Plants > Roots > Nodule | place: Mexico: Nepantla... | reverse complement strand
GTTTCAACTTAGTTTGAAAAACATTTTACTTTTATAAAGATTGAGATGCTAATTGCTTGAGATTTAATACAAGGGTGGATTACAACATATAAACTACCCCAGAACAAAGCTTAAACAAGCACATCAACATCAAGCAAAGAAGAGGCTTCAACATCCTTCAAAGGATTTGAATTCTTCAAAACATTGAACATCACAAGGTTCAACATGGTTATGTTCACTGCACAAGAAGCCAAACATACATCTCAAGCAAATAGTTGAAGTGTAATTACTTTATGAACTTATATGTGTATAATACTTAAAGGTCTACTAACAAGGTTTTTTCTATTAATCAGGACATGACGTGGATATAGCATACTCAGAGGTAGAACTAGTGTAAATTATCAAAAACTGACATGGTTGAATCTAAAGATTTGTAATTTTCTGTCTTCCTCTTTTCATTGTTTGTCAAAATATCAATATTAACTTTTAATTTATATTAAATTGTAGTGTAATAAACGATCGGGAGACAATGAGTGTGGTTACTACGTTATGCAATGGATGACTACCATTATAAGGGTAGGCATTCAACGAGATTGAAAGCATGCAATAATATTTAAATTATTCTTTATAATAAAAGTATATGTACCTTAACACTAATTTGAACTTATTTTGTAATGCAGTATTTTACGGATGGTCAACCACTACATTCGGAAGCAATGAACTATGTAAGAAATGCTTGTGCCACATACTTCATTAATTTTTATAACTCTAGGATACCATGATTCTAATGTATAGCAATTAGATAGAGGAATATATATTGGTGTTTGTAATTGATTGATCAATATATATAATTTCATTGTTTGAAAGAATGTGTATTTTGTCTGAATCTGTATCTGACTGAGTTTTTAATGAACAAGTTAATTAAGAAGAGGAAATGTATAAAACAATTTGAACTAAAATAAATACCACTATAGATGGCATTTTTGTCCCCAATCGCCGTCTATACCCTTCTCTGAGTATACTTTGACCTTATTTGCTGTAAGTTATAGTTAGCGTTGGTCAAAATAACCTTCATCTGTAAGTAAAAAATATAGACTATATGCTGACACTACAACATTTTTTAGTTTAGGCAACACCAAAATAGACCAGTGGTATAAAACTGGTGCCTAAACATAGCAAAGGCCACACTTTTATAAATGTGGCTTAAAAATTATAAGAAGCCACGGTTTTTTACCCGTTCACACTTTAACACACAGTTAAAAAATTGAAATAATGTGTGGCTTTTTAGATTTAAGAAAAAATTTAAATTAAATATAATATGCGGGAAATATTTGTCTTTTTCCCTTTCGTAAAACTGATCACACAAAACACTCTCCTTCCCGCGCACATTCGTCACTTCTTATGCAAAAAAATTTCGCGTGCGCCATCCTCTCGCCTTCTTCTGCGGAAATTTTTCTCGTGCGCTTTCTTCTTCCTAACCCAAATTCTGAACTTGGGTGGTGTGAGTTGGAAACCCTAGCTTGTAAGTATCGCATGTTCTCCATGTATATTTGAATCGATGAACTCTTGATGAACACACTACTACGCAGGTGAGCATGGCAATTTGGTGCGAGTTGGACAGTGAAATCGATGACCACTGGGGGCAAACAAAGTTCTTCGCGGTGAGGAGGTAGAGGGTTCTTTGTTTGCAGTGAAACCCTAAAGGTTAGTGATTTCTTTGACTCGCTTTTTGTTTTAGGGGGGGCAATGGTGGGAAGATGTTTACTATTGATCCTGACAATGATGGGGTAAAAAGACCATGGTTGTACAGAGTGCGGTAGTGGGATGGAATTGCTAGTGTCTGGGGTGGAATTGCTAGTGTCAATCATGCTCTTAAGTTGTATCATGAACCTTAGTGATAATAGGTTGCACTCTGTACTTAGTTTCTGTTAGGAACACCACTGTTTTGGTGCTGCAATTAGTTTTGTTTTCTGGTTTTTTAGGTACCACACACGGTGCAGGGTTCTTTGTTGCCCAAGCTCTCAATTTGGTCAACAAATTCTAAGCACATGGTCTATCTTTGGAAGGGAGGATGGGTGCCAATTCTGATTTTTTATCTGTTGTACTAGGCATATTTGAATATTAGGACTGCTACAATAATTTTAGTTGTCTGTACAGGGAGCAAAGTCTCTCTTTTTCTTGTTGATCATCTGCTAGCTAGTAGCGGTGTAGTTTCTCTGACTATTGTTTTGTGTATTAATTTGGGTATTACTTAAGTATCTTTTTGTGTTGTAACTGTTTTGTGTATGATGTATGATTTATGGTGTGCATAGAAGACCAACCAAACTCTATGCAATCTCAGACCAGTCAAACTCTATGAAATAATTTGAACTTTTAAAGAGATGTCGTAAGTCATTGGTGCACCCCGTATTCTCCTAAGCATGTGCGGGACTAACAGGTGGTGTTGTTCCTGCTGCGGCACAACTTGTTTGAATAGCCCACTAGGATTTTTTTGCCCCTTTTAGGTATACACTACAATACCTTTTAGGTAGATCAGGAACAAAAACATAAAGGAACGAGGGATCCAACCCTTTGTAGGTGTCTGCTTCTTGCATATGGGAGACCTTCATCTGCCTAAGGATTATTTCTTGTTTCTCCTGGATATCGAGTCTATCTGATAATGAAATACGTTTAGAACAATAAATAACAAAAACAATTGCAGATGTCAATATTGAACTACTGTTTTAGTGGTGCAGAGTTACAGATTACTAGCTGCATAATTTATGGTGCAGATTTGATGAATTCTAGTTGCATATTTTATAGTGCAAAACTAGTTTTTGGGTATGCATAATAGTCTTATGTACCTTGGTAAAGAGAGAAAAGCTATGTTGAAGCCAAACTTAGCAATTTTTATTTGTATGGAAGAATGGAATGTGGGGAAGGGAAGGAAATGCTGCATGCCTTTTTATTTTCTATAAGTACCATCTATCTTAGCATGTCAAAATGGTTTTGCAGCTAATCAAGGTTTTTTATGCATTTTTGTTGCATAATTGATGCAAAAATGCTGCAGCCCTTGTGCATAAATTTTTCCAATTAAAAATTAACTCCCTTCAACGGCCATAAAGGAGTTTGCTATGATAACATAAAGGAGAAAATGCACAGAAAAAAAATAGAGATGTCGTAAGAAAATATTAGGATGAAGAATTTGAACTTTTATGTGGTTGTGGAAGAAAGTCTAAGGTGTTGAATAGCCCATTAGGATTTCCTACGCCCCAACTTATTCAAAAAGGAAGAGTTTAGATTGTTGAATAATTATAATATTCATATCATGCAACACAGAAAACTCAAAATTCTGGTGTAACTTTGGTTTCATTGACTCCAAGTTATGCAAGTTCTAAGGATGAAAATCCTAGGATAGAACTTGTCACTTATTATGGGACAATCAAAGACATAATTGAGTTAGATTATTATGGTCATTTCAAATTTGTGATGTTTAAGTGTGATTGGTTTAAGGGCGGTGAAGACAAATATGGACTTACATGTGTCTACTTTAACAAAAAAATGTTACCAAAATGACCCCTTTGTGTTAGCTTCTCAAGTTCACCAATGTTTTTATGTTCAAGATCCTTTGACATAAATAGACACTATGTTTTGAAGAAAGTTCCAAGAGACTTATTTAATATGGGTGACCAATCACAACTAAATACTTCTGATATTGATGACGAAGTCAATTGGGTTAGGGAAGATATGCTTGTCACTATAGCTGAGAAACCTTGTACACATTTGGAGAAAAATTATTCTGATGATCTTGATTTTGATGACACTTTGTTTGACTACATGGAGTAGGTGGAGGACTGTTCAACACTTTAAAATATGCATTGAAAAACTAAACTTTACTTTGTAAATACCACCTTCTCTTACATATTTAAATTTCTTGTTATATTCTATATCTACCTCCACTTACATATTCAATTGTAAATATGCATGCATAGATAAACCAACAGTTGGATCAAAGTTTGAAACCAGAGGAGATTGACCATACTGAAGACAAGGTGTTTTCGTTTTAGTTAGTACAAGTTTGAAATGCAAAATTTATATTTTCTTGTTTCATACATACTATTGTCTACTATTGTACATCTGATATGAAATTCTAATTATGTGTTAACATGTTAATAAGATGACTAATTATATGTTTTGTTTAACTTCCATGGTGGCATATCAAATTACTTTTTTTTAGGTAATGAATATGGAAGCAAACTTAAAACGACAAATGAAAGCTCAAGACAAGATTCAAATGAGTGCGGCAAATTTTGAACTTCCTCAAGTAAAATCAAGCAAAGAATTGCCAAGGAAAATGTAAATCAAACATGAAAAAATAACAAGCAAAGAATGTACCATTGCACCTACTATTGCTGCTCAAAGACAAGTGAACTTGCCTAATCTCAAGGTAAGTGACAAAACAAATTTGGACAACAGGAATTCAACAAAACAACATGTTGCAGTTGCAAGTACGGTTCAACATAAAATTCGTAGTCAAAACAAACTCCAATTGGAAGAATTGACATCGAAGAGCATCAAACATAGACAACTCCAAGAACCAAATAGTAAGTTCATGAAAAAGGCAACAATTGCAAGTGATAAGTCAAAGGACAGGCTACAAGCACTTGAAAGAGCATTGACTCAACTTAGTAATTCTAATGCCATTGAACAACTCAAAAAAAAAAAAAAAGGAGTCTCACAAGAGGAGAATTCTAAGAAAAGACAATTGTCTATGAAATCAGTACAAGCTGAAGTTGATAGTTCAAAGGTAAAAGGTCAACTTAGAAAAAAGACAAGAATGATGGATGATAACTCAAAATCTAAGGAATGAGTAGTGATTGAAGATGTTGAATAAATGACAAAACAACAAGATGCTCCTAGTAAGACACAAACAAAATTATGTCCATCAATGTCAATAAATCATTTCTTAGAGAAAATGGAAACCGTGAAGATGAAGAAGAAAATGTTCAAAATGGAAGTGAGGATGAAGAACAATATGTTGGAGAAGAAAATACATACCAAGATGAAGATGTTGAAGTGAATATGATGGAAGGTAAATGTTTTATTATTACAAATGGACAACATATTGTTTTCATATTTGTCTTCTTTTTATATTTTATTTAATAAGTTCAATGTTAAAATAGGAACAAGTAAGAAAAAAATGCGAGGACCAATTCAATGTTTAGCGATACATGGAAGATATACTCAAGAGCGTCCATAAGTTATCTTAGACATTGATGGAGAACCAATTGGTCCCACTGACAAGATTGTAACTGACATAAATTATTTCCTTGGCATGATAGCTAGGAATTCTACCTTTTGTCCATTGATTTACACAAATTTCAAATCTTTGCTCAATGATAAAGATAACAAAGCTTGTATATGGACAGATGTTATGGTATGAAAAATAAATTTATATTCATTTAATGATCAAATATTTATGAAAATACAATCATTCTAATGCTTTTTTTATAGGAAAAGTTCATTATTAGTGATAAAGGATAGAAAGCGATATTTACTGGCATAAATGATGCATGGAGACGCTACAAGAGTTTTATCAAGAAAATACACTTTTTAAAGTACTCCACATTGAAGGATCGACTCAAGCATCGTCCATTATTCATTTCTGAAGATCATTTCAAACCATTGTTGAAATATTGGAACACTAGCACTATGAAGGCTAGATAATTTAATGTCTTATTACTTTAAAATTGCATTATTATCTAAATTCATTTTTATTTTTATCTTATTACAATATAGAGAATTAGTGAGCAAAATGTTGCAAATAGGGCATAACAAAAGTACATTCATCGCATGGGACCAACCAATTTTGTTAGAATTCATGTTGAATTAGTAAGATACTTCTAATTATGTTTCAATATTTTAAATCCAATACAAAAATATCCTATTACTTTTTTCTTATTGTTTTTTAATATGTAATTGTTGTTGTGTGCCAAGAAAAAGGTAGGAGAAAAAGTTACCCAAGCTGAAATGTTTATTACAACTCGTCAACGTCGAGAAGGCCGAAGAGAAAAAGAAATGGATGAAGAAATATATAATATCATTGTAAGTTTTCAAATATTTATGAAGTACATATAAATATATTCTTTTTAATAATTAAAATTTATTCTCTTTTATTATACTAAGCTTCAAGGTTCTATTGAAAGCTCAAGTGAATCTGCGGAACAAGCATTTCAATCAATATTTGGGAAAGAGAAACTTAGGAGAGTACGGTGTTATGGAAAGACTATGACACCATCAACATTTTAAAAAAAGGAAGAAATTGCTGCTATAAAAAATGAACATGCAAATGAAGTGAGTGACATGACGAAGAAAATTGAAGCTCTAGAGGAAATGGTAAAATTTGTGGTAAAACAACAAAATCGAGATTTAGAAGAGGATGAAATAAATAATATGATGACACGTGTTTTAACTAAAGAAAGTAGTGGAGTGAGGCTACATTCATCTGCATTCACCCATGATCCTCATTATGAGAAGGTATATATAATTGAAAATTGTTTACTGGACTTCGAGAAATGTTTTCAAGTTACACATGAAATTGCTTTGATTTGTAATGTTGGAGGAGTACATTTAGAAGTTATTATTTTGTCCTTAAGTTTCGTTTGTTTTTTGCTTGGATCATGGAGATATAAACACATACATAATCATATTGGAATTTCAATCATGTTAATAAGTTTAGTGATATGGATTGGAATATGTGGTACTCTTGATTTTGTATTGTAAACACATACATGCAATTGTCTAGTGTTAGATCAAAGTTGAATGGATTTGATTAAGACATGTTATTGATTATTTATACAATTATATTTTGGTAGTTATAATTATTTTGTTTGAATTAGATTTTAATTAGTATATATTTATGTATGTTTTGCAGCTTGAAGGCAATGAAGACTACGAAGACAATCTTGAAGAAGAATGAACTTATTAATATGTAGTAAAGAAACAATAGACTATGTTTTTTTAACTAAGTTTGTAGTTTTAACTTTGAAGACGTGATCGTTATCATTATACTCAAAGACAATTTTTTTGATTATGTAGTTGGAACACATCTATTGAAATATGTGAGATTTCTTGTTGAGTCACTTCTATTTCAATACACATTATCATTCAATATTTATTCTTGTTATCCTGAACTTTTGTATGAGTAATTCTTCTAAAATAAAAAAATGTATTGTTATTTTTGTCAATACTTTAAGCAACGCTTTTAAAATTGTGGTTGTTATCAAGATTTTAGGCAACGATTTTAAACTTGTTGTCTTTATAAAAAATCGTGACCTATTACCAACGACCATGCTCACCTTGACCATGACTAAAAAACCGTTGCCTAAACTTTAGGCCACGATTTTAATGCTTCAGACCACGGTTTTACGCTGTTGTAGTGTGATAAACTATGGTTGCAAAATCACTCTCTAAGAGCTTTAAAAATCGTTGTCTAAGAGCTTTTCTGAAACTAGCACAAATTCATCTTTGCTTAATGTCATATGCAAACAATAGTACTATGCATGGAGTCAAAAACCGAAAATCAATTGAAACAAGGGACAAAAATGAACTTACTTTAAAAGAAAAAAATGTAAGAGTTCTAAAAAATGTAGTTCTTTTAAATTGAAGCTTTAATAACTAACTTTTACTTATAAACTTTACACTTTAATAATAAAATATTTATACTTTATCTTAGTTATACCATTTTTACTCTTAAACAATTTTCTACATCCTTACATGATATGTTGATATATAAACGGCGCTATATATATATATATATATATATATATATATATATATATATATATATATATATATTATATGATGCTGCTGCAAGTAATGACTATGAAATTACGAAGAGTTGGATAAATCTAAGGATGAGGTTGCAAGTTATGACTAAGAAAATACGAAGAGTTTTCCTATATCAAGATCTTATGTTAACTTTTATTTTGAACTAAATATTCCATTATTGTATAATATATTTTAATACAAATATTATAGAGTATATATGTATTGTAATATTATATCTAACTAACAGTATATTAGATTAAATGAGACTACACAAATATTATTACAGTATACTAATAATGGATATTTGAATGATATACTTAGAGCATATTGAAATTACTTAATTTTAGAAGATTGACAGAACAAATACGAAATCAAATTTTCATCCAAATTGTCCTCTCACAAAAAATTACGTGAATTTAAGCTTTAAAAGGCATTTATTTGTGAATAATATACTTTGTACAAAATATATGTATTTTATTTAGAATAGTTCCTCCTCTCAATAATGGTGGGTGTACCTTCAATGCGTCAAGAGGGAAGGTTCTTATGTTTTAGTCAAAATTAATAATGCGTGTTATTAGTATATGACATTGTGGAAATTTGTGCTGTGATGGAAAGTGGGGTCTCTTTAGAAACAACATGGTGAAGTTGTGAACAAACTTATTCTGTTTTCTTGTTGAAGTGATTGTGGAAAATCATATAGCATTGAGACCACCTAGAAATGGAAAAGCATGGATAATGAGGTGTATATAAAAAGATAAAAAGGAAAACGAGAGGAACCAACCCTAGATTGGAAGAGATATTATTATTTCATAATAGGGTAGGGTGGAAGGAAGATGACAAAATGATATTTGATACGTCAAAATCACACACGTTTTTTCGTTTTGCATTACCACATATTGTGTGAACTAAAATAATATTTAAGGACAACACATGAATCTTGCTTCTCAGCTCAAGTGTGTACGCAGGCAGTGGAAAAGTTAAATCAAATTAAGTTAATTAAATTTGTGGAAATATGTATGTGTAAATCCTAAATACATACACAAAAATTATATAATTTGTTTAAATTTTAAATTAATTTTATAGTTTTTTATTGGTAGATATTGGTGGTAAATACGTTAGTTATTATTAGCGCAAAAAGTTGAAAGCATGAATATTACTATCAAATTAATTTTATTATATCCTCGCGCAATTGTAAAAAAAACTCTATTTTCTAATAATATTTTTTTTTGTATAATATTTTTTAATAATAATATATTGAAATAATATATATTGATGGAAAAACATAACATATTGAAATTATGTATATTTAATTAATAAAATTATCAATATCAGTTATATTAAAAAAAATTGGATTTGATTTTATCCAAAAGATTTTGAAAAAGTTCTTATATCGTAGTTACAATATTTAGTATTAGATGACGTGTTTACTGGGTACTCGGTGAATTCGACTTACAATATTTTAAGGGGTCCTTGTGATAGTTCATCTTTGTTTGATTCTTCTTGGAAGATCAAGACTTTGTCTTCGGCTCACTTTATAGTTTGGAGGGTGTTGGAAAATATGATTGTCTAGACTAATTTGGTTAGAGGAGGGGTTGTAGTTGATTGTATTTCCCTGTATGTGTGTGGAGGAAGAGGAGACAACAAGACATCTGTTTTTTTTTACTGTTGAATTGCTTGGCTTGTTTGGACCCAGTGTTATATTTGGTTTGGGGTATGTTAGTTGATCATATTGATTCTATTTCACATTTCTTTCATTTAAATTATACAATGTCCCAACCTATGTATATGTCGTTTGGGGAAGTGTTTGGGTTGCAGTCATTAGTGAGATTTGGAGGCATAAGAACAATCACATAGTGATTGATCATTTTGAAACTTTTTTCTTTGGTTCAACTAAAGGTTTGGTCATGGATTACATCTAAATTTTCTTATGCTTGTTTTTCTTTTTCTAATTGGTGTCTTGATCTGGTGACTTGTTTGTTCTTGATCAAGAGCTTTTGTTAGTTTGAGTAGGTCAGTTTTGTGGTGTCTCTCTATTACACTACAAGAAAATCATGAAATAGAAACCAATTTTAAATTGGTATCTAATTAGCTACCAAGGTTTTAACTACCAATTATTTAGATTCTAAATTTGGTAGCAAAAATCTTGGTTGCTAATTAGATACCAATTTATAAACCATTTAACAATAATAGAAACTAATTTAGAAACCAAATTGTTTTAGTCTCTAAAATAGTCTCTAATTTAATCACTATAACAACAAATTATTTTTTGTTTCTAAAAATTGGTTTCTATTTCATGATTTTCTTGTAGTGTTAGTTGCTCCTGTTGGTTTAAGTTGACAACTTTTCTTAAACTTATAGAGTCTCTCTCTTGAAAGGAGTGTTTGTAAAATGATTAGGTCACTCCTGAAATGGTTCATATCTATTTATTTTTTTCTTGTTGATAAAAATATAGTATTTAGTATTAAGTTGTTATACATAATTTTATACATGGGTGTGTATGTTCGTCATTGTCTAAATATGAGACCATGACAGTCTAAATATTCTTATAGGCTTTTACCATATGTTTCATATTGTTTTGAAACTCTTGCTTGCACAAGCCACATTATATATATATATATATATATATATATATATATATATATATATATATATATATATATATATATATATATATATATAT
>Ga0123342_1010598_pt1 | contig 10473 bp, 4 predicted proteins | sample Turbeawhitnodule_FD_89960 | JGI IMG/M metagenome (GOLD analysis project Ga0123342, IMG submission 89960) | Root nodule microbial communities of legume samples collected from Mexico - Turtle bean Mexico white nodule | ecosystem: Host-associated > Plants > Roots > Nodule | place: Mexico: Nepantla... | reverse complement strand
ATAAGGATGATCTTCTTTCTTTTATTAAGAGTGACGGTAGTCCTTTGGTTAAATTGATTAAGATTGTTGTGTTAACTTTTTCTATTTGGATGATATGATTATTGGTATATTTACTTGTATAAAAATTTTCACTCTATTTAGATTTTTGGTATATAAATTTGTATAAATTAAAGGGGTCTAAATAGTATTTGGAATACAAATATTTTTTAAGAATTCAAAATTTGAAGTTTGGTTGCCATGGGTCTGTATAAAATGAAGGCATCCAACGAAGTGATGGAAGTAAAATTCCTATCCCAATGAAAAACGTGAGTGATCTAATTTTGAAAATCATGAGGTTATTTAAAAACTATAAAAAGATGTTGAGAAGTTTTATCTGAGCAACCACACATGTTATAAATGGAAACAAGAATGCAATAACTTTTATGAAGATTATCATTCATAGGCATACAATTATTTGCTAATCTCCAAGTAATGAAAAAACATGAATAAGGAATAACCGTTGACCATAAATTTTTAATCCAATACCTTTGAGGTTAATTTTAATTTAGATAGAAGAAAGCTTCCTTAAAGTTAAGAATATCACTTGAAGTTTATGCCCGTACAACCTAATCACATTGTAAGGTAAAACTAACATGAAGTGACTTTAAAAAAAATGAGAGCTACCCTCTAAAGGAATTCTAAGATCATCACAATAGAGACATCCAAGCATCAAATATTGTTCCAAAAGTTGATCTATAATCCATCCCAATAAATGATACATCATCTACTTTTAAACTATCCGTTGTTTAAACTCTAGTTTAGATAAAATAATATCTATATTAGATGAAGCATAATGTAAGTAGAGTTAAGTAGCTTAATAACACCATTATAATGTTATTTAAAATCATTAGTTGAAATTTCTTATAATGTCTTTCAACTTTTATGGAGAAAAAGTCTCTTTGCAAACAGGAATGATAAGATGTTGAATAAAAGACCATCAAATGATATATTTTAAGTATAAATACATGTACAAAAATATATTTCCACACTTCATATCAATCCACCATGCAATTACTAACCTTCCTTAGATGGATATTTTTATGAATTTTATACACGGGCTTTGGAAAACAAGGAATATCAAGGATTCAAATTTTGTGGTATTTAATTGTTTTCCAAAATAACATTTTATTTTATGTCACAAAATTGATGGTGTTTTGGTTGCAAATTTATTTTTCAAATAAGTAGTAAGATTGTATAGAATTTCTAAAACCAGTTCATGATAGAGATATTCTTAAATACTTTTTGAAGGAATCTTTATGGAATTTTTAACTATTTGTCATTCTTAAATGAATGATCAAACATATGTAGTTTATATAACTTTATTTCAACTACTTTTATATAAAAACTTTAAAGTGAGAAGATCGTATTCTTTGTAGAGATTTTGCTTATAACAAAGTAACAAATTCTACAACTTCTCATTGTTCTTTCGAGGATTATATGAATGTAGTATATTAAACATCTTGATTTTTTACCACTTCCTATCTTGACTCTTTGATATGTGATGATAGTTTTTAAAAAAAATCAATTTATAAAATAATGGCTTAAATACTCTTTTTTGTTTCTCATTTTTTTAAATGTTCATTGTGTTTCTATTTTTTTTAAATGATTCAATGTGGTCCTTTCTATTAGATTGGATTCAACGATGTTATGTGGGTGATAACTTGGCATATAAAGTGGTACAGATGAAATTTCATTTGGTACGGTTGTACAATTTTATTTGGAACACGTCATATGTTGAGGTGGAAATTGTGTGTGTTTCTTGAACACCGAAGAAAAAGGAATTAGGATTGTTCTTGAAGGAATGATTGTGAAATTCGGAGAGTGATATTGTGCATTGTAGTGGTGGCAATTGCGGTGTTGTTGTTGCCATTGTGGACTCGTGCAATGAGTGGTTTTCTATTGAGTTTTTGTTAGATTTCGATTGTTGTGGGATTTCTTGGATTATGGGTTTATGGTAGGATTAAAATATTGTTTTTTGAGGTTTTGGTTGTTTGTATGCATTTAATTCTATAGTTTATTAATTTCATTGCACTTTGTCAATTAGTCAAGGTTTAAGCTCCCATCACGGACAATTTTTTTTCCATGGGGTCCACCATTTCCTTTTCAGTGTACTAATTGAAGGATTACTTTGTAATTTGTTTGATATTTGTGTGCATATTCATTTTGGCAAAGATAGGTTAATTTTTTTATGTATGAATGGTTTTTTTACGTTATGGTCCATAATGAAAAATTCATGGATGTGGAAGTTGATACTGAGTCGGAGAATGAAAGGACTAAAGAATTATGTGAAGGACATGTTGAAGTTGAAATATTGTCTAATGACGGTTAAAGACAATTTAACAAAATGGACCACAATAAGTTTACTATATGCTTAGTAAATTAATAAATGAAGAAAGAAATGAAAATCCAATCTTAAATATATAATTTAGAAGATTTTTTTAACTATCTTAAGTTGATTATTCCTAGATATTCATCTTGAAATTTATTGTTATAAATAAGGTTTACCTCACCATTTGAAATATATTATAGAATATTCTATCCGAAGATTAAAATTTAAAAATTTCCTTATGATGCTTTTGAAAAAAAACAATTAGAGAAGGCTTTAAATTGTTTTAGTTACAGGTTGGCTGGTAAATAACACAACTCGTGCAAACTACACCATTTCTGCTATAAATTACAATTACTAAATACAATAATTACTGTGAGAAAGGAGAATAGTTGTGGCTTCAAAACAAACTGTTCGGCATAGTTTATTTTTTAATCATAAATTCTATAACATGGTTTTTCAAAATAGTTAAAATTCAATAATAGATTACAAATTCTGAAATTATTTCCAAATCTTCCTTTTGAAATGTTTGTTTACAGAATATTCAGGAACCTGTAATTTGAAGAAAATAAATCTTAGTACATTTTAGGTAATTTTTTCTGAAAATATAAAAATTTCAAAAGATTATTTTAGAAAAAAAATATGGGAAGAATTATGGGGCAATTGGTGTGTGCTTGTAACACAAGGGCTAACAAGGGCTACAGAAGCCCAAAATTCTCAAAATATATCCTATGGATTCAAAAGGCCCAATCAATCATAGCACACACCACAAGAAACAGGCTGTTTCTTCCTGCCCCTCCGTATATTCTTCTGTCACCTCTGTAATATTTCGGATTACATAATCTGTAATTCTTTTTTTAGATGCATGATTAACTTCCTAATTATGTAATCCAGAAGTCTTTTTTAGCTTCCAGATTACATAATTCGAAAGTCTTTTTTAACTTCCAGATTACATAATCTGAAAGTCTTTTTTCAAATGCGTGTCCAAATTATATAATTTGAAAGCAACTCAATGGGGATGGTATAAGAAGGATGAACAGATATTTTTCATGAGGTGACAAAATAACTATGGAGGTGTAAGAAGAAACAGTCTAAGAAACAACTTCTTCCTCACCCTATGGTTTCTTCATGCAACTTCATGGATGTTAAAGAAAATCTAAAGTGTTCATATACTACACAAAATAATAATTTTAAAATTAAAAAATAATTAGTTACTATATTAATTAAATTAAATATTATTTTAAAAATTAAAAAATTATTAGTATTTAAAATGATTTTTATTATTTATAAAATTTCTAAATTAATTTCTTGATAGTTAAACTTTAATAATTAATTATTTTTTATCTCTAAAATTATTTTTTATTTAATAATTTAATTATTTTTTATCTCTAAAATTATTTTTTATTTAATAATTTTCTTTTAGTGATAATTCATACTTTTGGATAGTAAATTTTGAAAACATTCCAAACTATATAATCTAAATACATTTTTAAATATGATTTAGATTATGTAATATAAAAATGTATTTTGTATTATATAATTTATAATATATTTCTGTATTATACAATTTATAATAATTTTTAATTATTAATTAAATAATCTGAGAATACATTTTTAGATTATGCAATCAACACCATAGATAATTTGAACTTTTCCCAGGACAAAAATATTAGGTTGAAAGAAATTGCCACTACAACATAAGACCCATTTCTATACTGGGCCGAAAGACCAACACTGTAGTGGGCCCATGAAGATTGCAAGTCAATTTAAATTTTACAAGTAGGAATGAGTAGAGTGCAAGCTTAATATTTTTCTCATTTTAGCATTTTTTTTTTAGACATTGTCATTTTAAACTCACACAAATGTTCAATAATATGTTAAAGGTATGTTTTATAGGAAAAGTGTGGAGAAACTTTTTTATATTTTTTTTATTAATGAGAAAGGGAAACACAACAACAGCAAAGATAAAAACAACCAATCTCTCAGGCTATTTAAATTAAGAGAGAGATATTTTTTCAAAATATGATTTTGAGAATTTATTAAAATGAATAATTTACCATATATTCCCTTTTCTTTTATAATCCAAGGACATATATGCGTTTGAATAAAAAAGTTTTAGAAAGTAATTTGTTTTTATGAAAAAAAATAAAATTACGAAAAAATATATTAATACATATCTAAATCAACTTTTTATTTTTATTTTCATTGAATATTATATCAACATATTTAATATTTTTTTTAAAATTCAGTTAGAAGTAAAATTAACCTAAAGCTTCAATTGACTTAAGAATTATACTCAACTTAATTTCCTAACACATAATATCTTCAATTTATAATAATTTGTAAGCAAATAATTGTTTTAGCATGCGACACAACAATAAAGGAAGTACTCTCAACTCATATTTTATTGTACTCATTATATTTTATGCTCTTACTCACTTGAGCGTCGAAGTATTTTTGGCAGGTGGAGTCCCCTCAGAGTTTAACCGACCTCAACTACATGTTTTAAGTTTGAGATCGTTAATACTCTTGTATAGAACATTTGACGCCTATCGTGGGACTAGGTAAACCTTTTCCTACCTTCACAATATATATGTAAAATTCTCCTTATTCCATAAGGGAACACACCACCGAACTATTTCCCCTTGCAAACCATGCTTTGTTCATCAAAGATACGTTCCGATCACAATTTCTGCAATTCGTTTTAATAATTGTCTCGTGTTCTAAATTTTGTTTTATATTTTACTATTTTCATGATAAACTAAGGATGATCCATTGATTAATTTTCGTAAAAAAGATAATCATAAATATTTGAAACATTAAAAAAAAAAATTGTTTTAGCATATTATCTCCTATATCACGAAATTTTATAGTAATTTCTCATAAGCTTTGACCAAATCAATGAATATTACCCATATCACATAAAGCTACTAAAAAGAAAAAGTAGTCAAACACAAAGCTTTTGCATATATTCATCTTCCATCGTTTCTTCTTTTGGGTTTCAGTGACAATGAGAACTCAGAATAATAACCTTACAACAGAAAACTCAAGCATATTTAATGACCAACTAAACTAATTATCTTGGATAATCATAAGAATGTTCTTAGCTAGAACTTTTTTGAAGCCCTTGGAATCTTGTGTAAAGTTGGTTTGTATGAGATATTGTGTGAAGCAAAGCAATGATAAGCAAGTTGTTGAAAGGGTGAAGTATAAATGCCTCTACGATTTTCGTGCTGTTGTACTTTGTACGCTATCTTATTAGAACCAAGATAGCAGCTATCCTTTGCCTCTTCAGATAAATTCCTTGTCTATTATTACTGTCACATAAGCCATTTGAAAGAAGAAACGTGTGTAGCAGAAACCAGATTCTGCATATTTATATATATCACAAACCTTAGTGGGAGACACTTCAATGGCTAAGCTTTCTTGCCCATCATCTGCATCACCAATATTTTACGTATATGATCTTGCTTTATGTTTTATATTCTTGGAAATTTCGTTTAAACATATTCAAAATTAATATGGTTTCTAAGGTGGAGATTATCACCCTTTCTTATATTTAATATTTAATATGTCTTATAAGTTTATATGATTGGACGTATCTCATTATAATAAAAAAAATCATTAAATATAAATTAAGTTTAGAGAAAAAAATAATTATTATATTGATTAAATTAAATATTATTTAAAAAATTTAAAAAATTATTGGTGTATAAAACACTACAAGAAAATCATAAAATATAAACCAATTTTTAGAAAAAAAATAAATTAGTTGCTATAAATAATCTCTAATCTAGTTGCAACTAATTATTTTTTGTTTCTAAAAATTAGTTTCTATTCCATGATTTTCTTGTAGTGAAATAGTTTATATTGTTAATAAATAGTTTTTAAATTGGTATTTAATTAGTTATCAACTTTAAGCTCTAAATAATTAGTAGTTAAAATTTTGGTAGCTAATTAAATATCAATTTAAAAATTATTATCAATAATAAAAAATATTTTAGATATCAATAATTTTGTTAATTTCTAAAATAGTATATAATTAATCAATATAACAATTAATTATTTTTGTATTTAAAATTAATTTTTATTTAATGATTTTATAGTTGTGTGAGGGGTTTCATAATAATCCTAATATTATTTTATAATTTGAATTTAAACAAAATTCAATTCGTACAAACCAACTTAGAAAGTTACCTTGTATATTACACATTTCTTTGTTGAATTCATCAATTATATGAGATCTCTAAAAGAATCAATTAAAAGATATCAATTTCTTAAATAAATCTTTGTATTTGGAGATATTAATGTTTTATTTCTTTTGAACAGATATTCATGTTATTAGAAAACAGAAAAAGAAGATTGAGGTGTTTCTTGAAAAAAGGTAATGTTTGGTTTGATGGGTTGGTGAAATATATTCCCAAGTAACAAGATTATTTAACAAGAAATTAAAGTGGAATGGACATGCATGGTTTAGAATCCATTTTATAACATTGATGAAATATGTAGTGTTTGGAGTGGTGAATGTGAGTATGGAATAAGATATAGCTCCAAACATAGCATAGAGGCCCACACAAATAGATTACGCAATAACAATCCAACATAGGACCAAGATTTTAGATATGATTCAAAATGCTATTCAACATAAAGCACATAACAAAATTCTTTGGATAGGTTTTGGAAAATATTTTTTCCTTCATTTTTGCCCTTTTTTTTCTATAAAATTATTAATAAAGTATACGCATAAAAAATAAAGGAAAAAGTGACAAATTAACATGAATAAGATTTAAAATATTTAGCTCTTTTTATTTGACTAATCTAAATTAAGATAGAACATAACTTCTTTTTATTATTATTTGTGTTTCAATTAGATTGGAATGAACTTTCAACTCATTTTGTTTGTCTTTTCTTTAATATTAAGAAGTTTATTGGTTAAGACAGATATTTATCTATATTCCATCATATTCATACAATATTTAATATTCAGATGATATGAGTATGAAACATATACTACAAGAAAGAAATATTTATGCAGGATTCCTGATACTTTTTACTGATAAAGTAAGAAAAAACCTTCAAATAAAATATTTTGATATACCTATATATATATATAATTTGTATCTTGAAACTCTAAAGAAATTTGAAGAAGTTTACGGTGCAAATTTGTAAGTTTTGAATATCTATTTATTACCTTTTCATTATGATGAGTTTATCATCACATTTTTGTTAACAACGGTCATCAGCATAACCGATGTTGATATAACTTTGTTGAAGATCATTCTTATAATAATGAATGAACGTAAACTATTTTTTTTATTTTTCATGCATTCCAATCTTTCTATTTGATATATTAATGGGAGATATAAGTTTGACTTGGTGGTAAAAGATGAAGGAAGTACATGTGCATCTGAACATGTTATTTCACTAATTAAACACCTTTATTAAATTGTTTTAAATATGAGTTTTGACTTTTTTACAATTATTTGTCAATAGTTATTAGATCTTATATGGGGTACTCTTTAAAAACTTTCAATTCCAAAAGGTAGTACTTTTTCATATCTAAATAAGTTTTTTTTAACTTAACTATAGAAACACAGACAATTCTTTTTATTTTTATCATTTATATATAATTATATTTAATATTAAAATTTAAATAAACAATATTATTTAAACATTTATATTAATAATATAAATTTATAATTTATTTTGATAAATAGGAATAATACAATGAAAAAACACATAAATTTTTAGAACATAATATATTATGACATCATTGATCATGAGTATAATTTTTATTCTTTTTAGTTATTTTATTAAGTTTTTCATGTTTTTTTAATTTGGAAAGCTTCTTATTTTTATAAAAGATATCTAAATAACGTAATGAAACTTTGAATATTACTTAATTATTTTATATTTATTTTGAATCACTTAAAATTACCTTTAAGATATTACATAAGATTAGTATTTGATAATATAACATAAAATATAATAATTAAAATAAATAACATCATTAAAAATAATTGGTTTGACATAAAAAAATTTAGAAAAATCAAAATTAAAAAAACAAAATTATAAATTCAAAGATACTTACATATGGGAAAAGTAGTTTTTAAAACAAAACTAAAATAAAAAAAAAATTATATCATCATTCTTAAAATCTACTTCACATTTAACTACCAAATACCCAAAATAAAATAAATATTAGTATAAAAATAAAATAAAAAATACAATGTGACCACCAAAAGACAGAATAAAATAATGAAATGAATATTAGTATAAAAATAAAATAAAAAATAAGATGTGGCTACCAAAAAACAATTATGAAGATGAATCATTTTTATATAAGTATAAATTATCATATGTATATATTTGTATTTATTAAAATCAATTATAATTTTATATTCTTAATATAAGTATGCAAATAATAATTTCTTATTTTATTTTAAATATTATTTTACATACAATTCTTTCTTTATTAAATGATTATTAACAAACATGCTCAGTACTATAATCCAAATTATGTAAATTTTTAAGAAAAAATTACATAGTCTAACCATTGATATTAATAAAACTAAATTTTAACATTAACATTAATAAAACTAAAATTTAAATTTCCTAATTTTATAAAAAATAAATTACATTGATGAGATATTTATGGAATTTTACTTACAACAGATTATTAAAATTCCTACTATATTTTAAAAGAATTAAAAAAATTTAAAAATAAAATAATAAAATTAATTTTCCCAATGTAACATTTTATTTATTGTTGAAAAGAGTTATAAAGTAAAAGTAAGAGAAAAAAAATAGACGTAAAACAATTATTAGTGTTTATTATTTTACATTCAGCAAAATATCAATCGAATCCTATTTCAAATTAATTTAATTTATTAAAAGTTTAATATTAAATATTGTACATATTTAATTTGATGATATATATCTTAATTAGGAAAAATATTTAAATAAATATTTGATTGATTGATTCAGAGTCAAGAAAAGAAAACAAACTTGGAGAATTGAGGATGGAGAAATTAAAAGGTACCACACTTCACGAAGAAGTTGTAAAATATTAACAAAATTTATTTATCTACTATTGTTATTATTTAATAGACAAAAGATCATCATATCTAACTAGCACATTGAAATATCTAATGAAAATAAAAAAACAGAGAAAAAAAAATGAGGAGCACAAACATTGCGAATTCAAAAACTACATTAATTAATTAGAACAACAAACTTATTGGCTGGAGTAGCAGCACCTTCGACATTTGAGAGTAAAGAAAATAAAATTGAAAAAGAGAGTGTGTTTGACTAAGAGTTACTTGTCCCAATTCAACCAAGAGACCAAACTTTATGCGCTTGATGATGGCAAAGATTTTTCTCTGGATTAATCCAAAACAATTATGCATTTTATGTCAAACTATTAATAAAAAACAAATTAATTGAAGATTGGTAAAAAAATAAAAAGAAAGAAGGAAATGTTTTGTCATCATTCTGGACATTTTTTGCTTATTCTAGAATTTTAGGTTTTCGAATACACATTTACTGGTTTAGGTGTTGCAATGGTGAAGTCACCCACAAATACAAAAGGAAAAAAATCTTATGACAGAGGCCAAACGATATGAATTTATGTGTCACTGCAAGTATTTTGGTGGGTTTGCAATGCAGTGAGTTTTGAGTTATCCTATTGTTGGCATAGTCGTGAGTTGATTTTCCAACCTATATAAAAAAATACCATGCATGTTGTTCCCGCCGGTTGACCGGGATCGTCTTTGTGCGTGACTTGTCCTCGCGATCTAGGGCACCTTCGTTTCGCTCCGTCTGTGAGTACCTAAAAAGAAGTGAACAAAGGGGCGCCCTCGCGGCCGTTGCACTCCGACGATCAAGTCAGCTAGCGAGAAACATCAAAGTGACACACCCTTGGGAGGTGGTCGAAGAAACTGTACTGAATGACTGAAAACTGTGTACTAGAATGGTGTTGCCCAAATTGCCTTGTGCTCACAGTGGGTGCGCCGTCAAGAACAACTAGGGTTTAGTGCTCTGTGTAACTATGAGAATTAGGTTAAAGCTTGTAAAAACCGTCCCTTACTAGGGCTCTTAGTGCCCTT
>Ga0123342_1010597_pt1 | contig 10480 bp, 3 predicted proteins | sample Turbeawhitnodule_FD_89960 | JGI IMG/M metagenome (GOLD analysis project Ga0123342, IMG submission 89960) | Root nodule microbial communities of legume samples collected from Mexico - Turtle bean Mexico white nodule | ecosystem: Host-associated > Plants > Roots > Nodule | place: Mexico: Nepantla... | reverse complement strand
TATTATTAATATTATTCATATTATTTATATTATTCATATTATTAATATTATTCATACTATTCATATTATTTATATTATTCATATTATTATTATTATTATTATTATTATATTATTAATATTATTCATATTATTAATATTATTCATATTATTTATATTATTCATATTATTAATATTATTCATACTATTCATATTATTTATATTATTCATATTATTTATATTATTAATATTATTCATATTATTCTTATTATTCATATTATTAATATGAATAATAATAACTATAATAAAAATCATAGTAATATTAAAGAATTGTCTAGTGTAGTGGTTAAAGTTTTTTTATTACTGAAGGAACCTTGTTTCGAATTCCATATAAGGGTAATTCAACAAAATGAGGTTTGGGCAAGGTAGTTATGCTCAGGTGAATGTAGGCGTGATGTATGTTGGGTGGAAGGTTGGGGTATGGTGTAGGTAGTTGTGCTAAAGATAGTCTACGAAACTTTAAGGAGGGAAAAATAGTGTCATTAACTCCATAATAGAGACCAAGTCAGAGTCATTTGTGATTAATGTGCATTCTTTTCTATTGACTATGCAAGTATAGCAATATTAGATCCTGTAATACCATATGCATAATCAGTAGTTAGATACTAACTTATTTGAACACATGTCTCACACATAGAGGGATCATAAGTCAAATCATAGGTGTTTGTTGTACTGAAATTAGTTTTTACAAGTGATTCCAACTCCCTTAAGTGATAGCTGAAGAGTAGATGGTGGTGGTTCGGAAAATTAGCAAGCTGCAGCTCAACTGGGTCAAATTTATGAACAAATCCTATGGTTGCATCAATACATTCTTGAGTATTGGATGACGTAGGTGTATCAGATGTGTCAAAACCGGCATCTTCAACACCTTCTGTGTTATTAGATGATATGTTCTTCTCTATTTCAGCACATATATGACAGTAGAAGATTTAGTACATGAATTACATGTGTAATTATCACCGAGACTGGATAACTTGGGAAAAACAAAATCCTCTAAAAACTCAAGCAAATTGTCATCTACCAAACCAGTAAGTATGTTAGTGTAGAAAACAAAGGGGTTTTGAAGTTGTTTTTGCATTGTCTAGTATGTTGAATTTCGCCATATGGCCAATCTATGTTCGGATTGTCTTTAGGAAAGGTCTTCCCAAAATCATGGTTGATACCCCAGAATGAGCATCTACTCCACCCATGTCCAAAATCAAGAAATCTGAAAAAAAAAACAAAATTCACATTGATTAAAACGTCTTTAAAGAGTCCTGTAGGTTGGACTGTTCTCCTATTAGCCAATTCAATGACTACATTTGTGGGTTTAAGATGACTAAGAGATAAAGAGGTAAACATAATTAAAAGCATAATATTTATAGATGTTCCCAGATCAAGCATAACATTTTCAACCGTTATTGCCTATTATACAAGGTATGGTAAAAGTGTTTGAGTCTTTGCCTTTTTCAAGTATTGCTGCCACAACCTTCTCAATGAGAGGAGATATATTCCTTCCGATGTTTACCTTTTCATTATCTTTAAGACGCCTCTTGTGTATGCATAGATCCTTAAAAAATTTGGCATATCTAAGAATCTGTTTGACAACATCTAGTAGAGGAATGTAGACCTCTACCTTTCAGAATGTGTGATTAATCTCCTTGTCAGTCTTTTCCTTTTTTTGCTCTTCTGCACAATTCTTTGTGAAAAGGAAAAAGGGATAGATGGTCGCTCAGGACTAGGAGCTCTTTGCTACACATTAGACCTGTTAGATGGTCAACGTGGACGTCTGCATTATGGACAAAAACTGCTGATGAGAATAGGAATTGCAAGTGAGGATAGAGCATATAACTTATCTTGGTAGTTGCCTAGTCTGATAGTCTCACCTGGTTTGACAGGCATATGTTGACTGGGTTGTTGCGAAATCTCACATTGCCTGACTTTACTTAGTGTAAATTGGTTTTAAGATGAAATTTGGCAAATATATTATCAGAAATTGTACAGGCTACAAACAACGGAACAATGGCAAGGTTTTCATTTGAAAGAAGAAACAATGGCAAGGTTTTCATTTAAAAGACAAGTTCACACTATCTTAGATGTGTAAACTTTATTTTGGGGTCCCAGTAGAGATGTGTCTCTAAGTGCTTATTCGGGTAATGACTGATCAATAGTACACTGACGGGACTAAGTCACTTTTACATTCAAAAGTTTCATGATAGCATTGAATGAAGTTCCTTCTTATTGTTACATTTACTATTTGTGTTTCTGAACGTAGATTTAGCAAATGATGAGTGTGTAACTGTTGATATGTATGACTAGTATTTGATTGAGATAGATATCTCGAAAGCGTGAGAAGTATTTGCAACGACCATCCTGGTGCTCAGTCAAAAACATGGAAAACCCACCATGCCCCAACAGAAAAAATTACCATCGGTTTCAAATACATATATACAGATCCAGTCACCATTTATCAGCTTATGCAAACAATCTTATCAAGACAAAAATGGTAATTCAACAAATTTTATCGCATAAGAATGTAGCAATCTGTCAATAATCTTATTGTGAAATCATTTAATTTTGTATTGGAGACAAAGGATAAGTTTCAGGAACAAGTACAATATTTGTAAACCAAAATACTGTACATACCTAAACATTTTATAAAAGAATTGTTAAACAGTAGTCTACATCACTATGATATGAAACTCCATAGACTAATTTATGGAACAATGACCTTTAAAACAATGATGAGGGATACATGGCCCTGGAAATCAACATAAACCTCTGTCAGCAACATATTCTACCCCAACTACAATATTTCCTCAGTGTAATCAATGCCATGCTGAAGCTGAAATCAAATTTCTGTCCTTCCATCCCAACAACATGGCCCCATCCTTCTCCACAAGATTATAATGTTCTGAATAGCACCTAAGCAGGCTCCTTATGACAGAATTCACGTATGAACTCAAAGGATATTGAGAAAAGCCAGCCATTGTCAACCTAGACTTCCACTTGCCTAACAGTTCATGTCTCTCTACCCTTTCCTTCCCTTCACAAGCAATAATATTGACAATATCCCGTGCCAGACAATGTTGTTCCACATTAATTCGATCCTTGCTCTTTCTTGCAAGAGACACATCAATGGACTCAAAAATTGCCAAGTAGTAATCCAAGGTTTCTATAAACCTGTTGAAGAAAGGAGTGGTATTAGTGTTTGACTCTTGCTCAATCAACGTAGTTACCTTGGGAGAAAGTGATTTCACCAATCTCAAAAGTCCATCCCTTGGATTGCTCATATCGACACTCTCATCAGCCGTGTGGTGGAGTTGCAAAGAGAAATTCACAGCCAAAGCCTCACCAGGCCTAATGTCAAGCATGTCTTCTGTGACATATGGAGCTAAAACAGGCACACTGTGGAACTCAACTGGGATGTTAAATGTCTGAGATATTTCAGCCAACCTTTTTCCAACGGCTTCTAATCCATCACCACGAACATATTTAGAAAGGGGGTCATCAATCCCTGTGATCCGCACACGAGGAGCTCCACCAGGTCTTGCTGCAAGAGCTTGAAGAAGTGTCCACCATTGAATTCCCTGACCAATCTGAAAGTCTATGATATGAATGTGGTCCTCATCTCTACAAGCTTCAGCAATGGCGCCATTGGCAGCCATGTAACCAAATTTTAAGTAGGGACATATTTCATACAGAAGCTGCATGTAAGAGAGCAAGTCTTTTCCATCAGGTTCTCTGCATCTAAGGGCATGGTAGATGTTATTTCCTGATGCCTCCTTCTTTGCAACAAGCCCTTCCACCAAATAAGCACCAAGGCGCTGGATTGGCTCCCCAGTTATAGACACAACACTTCTAGCCTTTTCTATCAATTGATCAAAATCTTTTATGTTGTTTTCAGACAAGGCTTTGGCAGATACAATCAGCAATTGTTTCAAATTGGTTGAAGGGGATCCTTGTAGTGATACTTCCTCGGTTGATTTGTGACGCTTACCTACACGTGCAACATCACTTGGCTGACCCTCATGGCTCCAGGACCTGTTTCTCTGGCCAGATGTTGTAGGCCTTCTGCTAACACCCAAAGAAGTGCTTGATGTGGTGACTTGATCATCACCATCAGGTGCCATCAAAGCAGTTTCTAATTCCTGCAATGCAAATCTAGTCTCATGGTCATAACTTATATCCTGTGGAAAAAAGCATCTAGTAGATAGTTGCATGCCATCTTGGAGATGGTCCACGGATGAGACTGGCCTATACAAATAATGATTGCTTTCCTGCAAAGGGTTTACACCAGAGTGAATTTCCCCACCGGTGTGCTGTTCCTGGCCGTCACTTAGTGCAGAAGAAAGAGCATCAGAATCAAAATGAGTAGAAAGGGCCGAATTAGGAGAGTATTCTATGTCGTGTTTCAAGGATCCAAGCAATCTGTTGGGTATTGATGAAATAGGAGTATAAGATGATGTGCAAGGGATTCCAGTCGAACTAGTCACACCGACACTTAAAAACTCATTCAAGTCCATACTATGACAATGCGATCACCTAAAGGCAGCTTCCTTGGCAAACTTCTGCTCCAGACTAGTATACCAACACTTTCGATAATAGCAGATAAAACTTGAAAAACAGAGAAGCAATCTGTCAATATTCGCATAAACACCACAATAAAAATTATTTTTTTCCACAACAATCATCTACTAGCCTAACAAGTGGAGAAGCGGGAAGAAACATCACACATACATACAAGAAATAGATGAACTTGTACACACTGAAAAATATAAAAGCTGATCAGCACATGTAATGCTATGATTCTGGTATTTGTCGTTGAATTCTTTCCTACACTTCTTTATTTTTGAAAGATGAACTTCAAATCTAATTCAACATCACAAAAAACATTTGTAAAATAAGGTCAGCTTACATATTATAATTTGAATATATTTAGTCAATGTATTCAACCCACATATAGTCAAATTATAATATATAACTAGATGCAAGATCTTATTTGATATAGTCAAATTATAATATATAACTAGGTGCAAGATCTTATTTTATAAATCAATTTTGTAAGATTGATTTAAGCTTAAAATACATTTTCTAGGATGGTGCCACCTACTATCAACGTTCTCTATTTTCTTGTTCTGAGATGTTCAGCTTTTAGCATGTGGGAATATATTAGAGATCTCAAATGAAGATAAAATATGCTCATGTACTAATCAAGTAGTAAGAGAAAGGAAGCTTATAATAACATCTATAGTAACAGCAGCAACAATACCATGTAAGTCACAATTCCTCATTGCAGACCCAATCCTTACTTTGCAACCAGGAAAGCCACTAAGCCACGTAACCAGAACTTAAATCTTACTATTTCCTGTTGATGTTATTGTGCAGTTGCCCCACTTCCCGATGCTGAGTTCATGGAAGCTGCATACTCATTTTTTCATACTATACCAATAAACCAGAAAAAATCCTCGAAACCCAGAAAAAGAATCTACGTCCTAATTCAAAGACCACTAATCCACCCCAATCAAACCATTATATTCAAACAAAAAAATTTAACCAAGTCAAAATCCAAAACTTCAACTTAACAAAGATTTGCAAGTTTGAGCAGCAGAAATGATGTTACAGCATTCTTCCTAATCAAACAACAACATGCAAAATTCTATATCTTAATTCAAAAATCAGACCCTCAAATCACCAAGGATTAAGGATCAGTCTGGTATGCAAGCAAACACGTAAAGTAGAAAAAACAGATGCATAAACTGCACACACAACAAAATGGTGACAGAAAACTAAATTGGCTATGAAAGTGAAAACGTTGGTGTAAGCACTTAGCATACCTTGAATACCATCAAAATTCAACGCCTACCATTAGAAAAGACTTTGGTTCAATACACGTGGAGAGCTAAAGTATGCTGAATTTCGCTCCAGTTGATGGTATATAATAATATGGTTTTTTGATGAGGGATTATGGTTTTGAAGGAAAAGGAAGGAGTTTTTTGAATAACCGCAAATTGAGACCGGGAAGTGTTCAAATGGGGTATTTATAATGTAGGGGAAGAAAAAGCAGGAGAAAAAGGTATTGGCGATTTGACGGAGGAGAAAAGATAGCGGAGGGAGAGATTCTTTGGAATCTGCATAGTTTTGTAACGGACGTTAACTGTTAACTGGTTGACTGAACCGTTGAAAACGCCGACCAGAGCACACGTTTGGAACTTGGATTTCGAACATTCCTGTCAGCGTAGCTAGCTGTCTTTCGCTTAGTTATGTGTGAGAGTGTTTTGAAGTGAATTGGGATGAAAAAAGATAAAAGAATATATTATTTTAAATTAATAGTTCAGGAATTATCAGGGGATAGAGAATTTGAATTTTCTTTTATAAAAATAATAACATTTAACATTTCACCAAGGAATATATTCATGGCACTTTTCTCTCCTCTTCATTATGAAACAATTTAGAAATTTGGGAGAGAAAAGATTGGAAAGGTGCTCTTTGAAGGCAACCCCATCTTCTGATTCCTGTAGGAATTGAAAACGTAAAAGGTAAAAACAGTTATTAGATATAACTATTTATAATTGTTTAAAGTATAGTAAAACCCTACTTTATATATATTTTAGTCCCACAAATTTTGACAAATAATTGGTTAAAATTGAAATATTTTTAATCAATTTGGATATTTTGTTCAGAACCAATCGGTTGGATTTTTGGTTTAACAATTCATAATTGCTCAGAAAAAATGAAACCAAAACAATTATTTAAATATTAATATATTATTTATTATTTAATTTATACAGGAGAGATGTGTATAGAAACAAAATTTAATGTTTTTAACTTGATTCATATCCTCTTTCTATCTTTGATATTGTACGGCTCTTTCTTTAATATTATTGGAAGATAAATTATTTCATTTTATCCTTTATTATATATATTTATATTAAAATTTATTATATCAAAAATTATATACGATTGTTAAGGTTGTTAAGATTTTAAAAATATTTTATGAGTTTCATTATCTAGTTTTACCATTAATTTCATACAATCTTTTGGTAGCATGATCCACCTTCATTTTAGTAGAAGGATTAAGCGAGATCTTTAGAGAGACTTAAATAGTGAGGTTTTGTTGACTCAAGCTCAAAGAGTTTGAGTTTCTCAATCTAATCAAGCTAAAGTTGGTCAAAGTCTCAGAAGAAGTGAAGACTAATTTCTAGATAATGGAGTCTTGAAGTTATGTTAGCCACAACATCAAAATGATCTTTATTATTGTAATTTAACTTCTCATCCTGTGTTGTACGGTAAGATCTTACTGTGAGTTGCTAAATATATTTTGTTGGGTGGGATTGGATGACACTATGATATTTCTGGAGTTATTGTTGTTTATAAATGCATGTTTCTCTTTTTTATTGAATTTCCTTGGGTCTGGTAGTGTGCATAGGGTATGAATGAGACTAAAAGATGATTTTATGTTTCTGAACCCTATTCAACCAACCATAGAACTCAATGTTCGTAAAGCGCGAAGTTGAGACAATGGTGAACTGTTCCATCTTAATGGAGAATTAAGATCATAATAATGACTTACTGTTCTAGATAACCTTACGCAAGAAATCGGCTTGGTTTTGCCAAAACAGGAATAAGGATCTTGAATAAAACATTACATCTATAAGTAACAATAACAAGGGAAAGTCACATGATTATTCAATTTCCAACATCTGTGTTATATTAATATCTCTTTGTTTCCCTGATTGATTTAACATTTCACCTCTCAATCTAAATATTTATTAGATATTATTATTATTAGCATTAGCATTACTATTACTATTACTATTATCATTATTATAAATGCAAATAATCTTCAGTTCACGTTTCACTTCATAAAAAATAAAATATATTGTGATATCATTAATTTCCTTTGGATATGACAATCCTCAGTTGTACTACAGTTGACTCAGTCCTCTTGCCGAGTAAAAGAGTATAAATTATTTGAGCTTAATTGATTTACACCAAATATTGTTGGTACCTTGTCATTGATTTACACAAACCACTCAATCTAAGTATTATAATACAAACACCGCAAAGAAATCAATGAAATCAACTAACGTTGTCTACTTATAGTGGTTAATAAAAAAATTGTGCACGATTTAGTAGAAATCAAATCTGGCACTGATGTTGCACAAATGATTAATAGTTGGAAAAATACTCAACTTCTTCTCCCAAGCATGCAGCATAAAGAATCATGGGTCAACATTGACTTATTTATCCAAATCAAATATTTCACTACAAGAAAATCATTAAATAGCAATCAAATTTAGAGATAAAAAATAATTAGTCACTATATTGACTAAATTAAATATTATTTTAGGGATTAAAAAATTATTCGTATCTAAAATGGTTTATATTATTAATTAAAATCTATAAAATGGCTTCTAAATTGGTATCTAAATTAGCTACCAAGATTTTATTCGTGTAACTTTATTTATATCTATGTTCATCCAATATTATGTTTATTTCCTTTAACTAAATATTAAAAAAAATGTTAATAAAAATCATGTTTGACAGTACCATTACATGAAAAATATCACAAATTAAAAAAAATAAAAACATGAGGGATTAGATCAAATCAATGTGGAAAAAAAACAAAAAAAACACTCAAGAGGAAAAAATATTTATTTTACTTTTAGTTATTTATAATTTGTTTCTTTCCAAATATTTTCATATTAATATACTTTTTACTAACATATCAACTAAATGTTAAAAAATATACCAAACTAATTTTCAATTAACTCATTTACACAAATTTTAAATTTATTTTCATTCATAAACAACTATTATAACAATTATGATAATAAGAACAAATGATAAAGAAATACAGAATAATATTACTTCAAAAATTTATTTCTATAATTAGTTTTTTCCTTTCAACAATTATTACACTTTTTATATGATATTCAATATTTACAACTAATAATTTCAAATTCGTTATACATTTTCAATTAATTTTCTTACAATTATTTCTTTCTTCTTCCGTTCATAATTTTTTCTTATTTACTTATTTTCTAATTTAATTTTTTTAAATAGATGTGCTTGTAAATAATTATTTCTTCAAATATTTACTTGTCTAAATTAATATATTAAATAAAAAATTTTAAAATAAATCTATTTTATAAAAAATTTTCGACGCTGATCATTTTTTTAGAAATAGTTTTTTTCTTCCAAAAAATTCTTTCTCCATTTTTTAAAACCTGAAAAAAGAATAAAAAATTCAGCTCGGAATTTGTTTGACTTTCGACTGGTTTTTCAACCACTTAGTACCCAATCACAGTTTAGAATTCCACTCTGAAAATCAAATTCTGAACTTGCATAATAAACTATGCTATCTTTTTAATTAGAAGAAACACGAGCTACTTAAAAAAAAATTAAAACTGTGCTACAGGGGTAAAAAAAAATTATATTACATAACAAGCATATCTTTATTTACTTACATAACTCCTACTGATTTTCTCTTTAATAAGAGTGATTAAAAACACAATTTTAAGAAATTTTCGTGTAATAATGTATGCATGCATGCATCTCTCTTCTCAATGATAATGTGATTAATTTGCACAGATGTTGATTCGTGCTTTCATTAATAGTGTGGTTGAATACAATGTTTCAGAATCAGAATCATACACGACCTTGCACCGTCCTAAGATTAATTAGGTTAGAATATTTAGGAGTGGTGTGATGTTGATTTTTATCGTCTTTGGTTAATTTGATTTTTGTGTAGTAAAATAGTATAATCTATTCAAATGACTAATATGAGGGAACTATTCATAGATTGTTTCTATTTTGTTTAAGAGGTTTTCAAATAAGAATGCTTTTTACCAATAAAAACCATGTAAAGTTACACTTCACATCTCCTCAAACTTCTAAAATTACATGATTTCAATTTTTTAATTTTATAAAATTCTAACAAAATCTTTTTTTTTTAAATATTATATTATGACTCATTTAAGTTTCAAAATACTACACTTACTCTAATAAAGAAAGTCACATAAGGATAAAAAAATATAAATACAATTTACTAATAAAAACTATGTATAAGTTACATTCACATCTTTTCAGTGAACTGTAACATCCTAATATCCATTTCTTCTCCCACTTCAATCTCATTATATAACTCCTTTTGTTGGACCACTTTCATAACTCTAGTTAATCCTTCGGCCACAATAAGAAACAATGATTATGCTAGTGAGTCGCCCTGGCTTAGTCCCTTCGTAGTAAGGGTGGGCAAAAAATCCAAATTACAAAATCCAATCCATAATTATCCAAATTCATACTAGTTTTGATCCATTTAAATGGATTTATCTCGGTACCGGTATGGCCGAGAGGCCGAGGCCTGATAAGACTTGGCCGAGAGGCCGAGACCTTAGAAGACTTGCCCGAGGGGCCGAGACCTTAGAAGACTTGGCCGAGAGGCCGAGACGACTGAGAG
>Ga0123342_1010596_pt1 | contig 10481 bp, 6 predicted proteins | sample Turbeawhitnodule_FD_89960 | JGI IMG/M metagenome (GOLD analysis project Ga0123342, IMG submission 89960) | Root nodule microbial communities of legume samples collected from Mexico - Turtle bean Mexico white nodule | ecosystem: Host-associated > Plants > Roots > Nodule | place: Mexico: Nepantla... | reverse complement strand
TAGAAGAGTAGACCATGAAAACAGACATGCTGCTATTTAGTTTGGAAATCTTTTTTTGTTATCTTTTGGAGTTTGGATTTTACAATTTTGTGTTGTCAAACTTGTCTTTGCGGAAATATCTTATTTGAAATTTACGCTATGGAGCATTTGCCCCAATTAACTTCTCGGTACATATATATTTTGCTTTTGTTGATGTGTATTGTGTTGAATGCTTATTTATGCTGGTTATTGACTGAATTCACAATTCTGCATCTCAACGTGGTTAATTTGCAATCACAATTAAATATTGAAGTATTGTGCAGTGTGTATGATATACTGAATATTGCATTTTTCTTTATTTCCTCTGTAGAAGATGTATATTAGAAGTTTTCACTGTGTTCTAGACCGGGCGGCCTTGGTCTGGTAGTTGACTGGCTGACAGAAATCTGAAGTATTTCTTGTATACGTTGTCCCTGATATTTTAGTCTCAATCTTGTCTATACGATTTTTTCACTCAATTTGGCTAAAACTAGCATGAATATGGTTGAGTAGTTTCATGAAAGAAATTCTTCAAGCAGTTTGGCAAAACATGAGAATTACAATTTTAACTATCTAGTCCTGGGCTAAAACTGATATTTTACAATTATTGATAGTCACACTGGATTCTCACAAAGACAGCTTCACGCTTTTATTTAATGATGTGCTTCCAGTTGAGTTTGCTCAAGTTTCTATCAAATAAGATTGGGAAATACATTTTAATTTATATTTTCTCTTCTTGGTTGATAGCCTGATAACTCGAGAGTTTCAAGGAGGCTTAGATGTCTGAGACTCAGGTGGATTCGTTTGCTCATATCATCCCGGAATGTGAAATTTACCTTGGTTGCTTGTACCCATAGAATTTTGAATGATTGTCCTATTGGAAGATAATATACAGATTGCATGACATACACAGTTCGACAAAATTGTTGTAATATATAATGGGCCCATAATCAGAAGCTGCATGACATAATTTTTCTCAAATTATCGGTAATTACCATTCTGTTTTCTTTGGCACCACTTTCCATAATATAAATAAGGACAACTATTGTGTGTTGTGTTCTATTTCAATTTATATCTCTAGCTGTGGTTAGAAATTGGAATCCTTGGCTGAAAGGATCAATTGCACTGTAATTGGCCGAGGACTGTTTCTACCTGCACCTCCATACCTTCTTTTCTCACCTCCATAAGTTTTCAAATTTCCAAAAATGCCCCTTTATAATATTATATTATGGATTACGTAATCTGTAAGTCATTTTTTAAATTTGTAATTAGCTACCGGATTACATAATCCATAAGCCATTTTTTAGATGCATGATTATTATCTGGATTACATAATTCGGAAGTCTTATTTAACTTCCAAATTATATAATCCGGTAGTCTTTTTTTACATGAGTTTCCGAATTATATAATCCGAAAATTATTCTATGGAGATGACATAAGAAGGACAAAAATGTATTTTCATGTTGTGTATGGAGGTGGCAGAAGAAGATATGGAGGTGGAAGAAACGTATCTTCAGGCCTGTACCTCTAGTGAAGCTGCAGTTAGTGCTCAAAACTCAGATGAAAGAACATTTGCAGCCCAAGTTTCCAGCCCAGTTTCCGAACAAAGTCACAAGACCTATGGCCTAAATGTTGTAAAGTGTGATTGAATATGCTTATAATTCATTTATAATTTAAGTAATGTCTAATAAACACTTGTAGAGGAAGGGAACCAAACATTCATTGATACGTTCCAAAATATCCTCGATGCCGATGCCTCATGTTTTTAGAACTTCCCTTGTCAAATTTTTGCGCATATATGTCTACATTTCTTTGAAGATGTTTTTAGAACTTCCCTTATCAAATTTTTGCGCATATATGTCTACATTTCTTTGAGCCTTCTTCGTTGAATAAACATACAACTATTAGTTGTGAAAAGTTATGAAGAATGTCACAATCAATCCAAGCTTCTTCCTTCTGCATAAGAATAAACATAGAACTATTAGTTGAGAAAAGTTATGAAGAACATCACAATCAATCCGTACTAGCTGAAAAATAGATGGATGAGCTATGGAATGAAAAACTTGTTCAACACTTTAATGCTTTCTTTGGATTTCAGAGAGTGAAAATGAGGGAGAGAATTTGAAATAATTTGAAAGAAAAAGTATAAAGAAAATTATGGTGTTTGAATTAAAATAAATAGAGTGAAAAGTGTGAAAAAATTATAAAAGTTTGTGAATGATGTGATAATTACGATTGAAATTATATTTTTTTAATTGATAGAAATTTAACTTTACATATCTGTCCTTATATTTAAAAATTGTTCAAAAATTAATTATATTTATTTATTTATAAATTATAATTATTTTAAATTAAAATATTTATAATTATAAATATTTAATAAAAACTCATTTTGTATATTAAATAAAATTATTATTTTTATCTTTATTTTTTGTAATTAATAATTATTTTTTGAAAGAAAAATTGATTTTAAAGACTCTAGATTCATTTGACAATAATTGATTTTTTTAAAGAAAAATTGTCAAAGTAGAAATAAAAGTTTTTTTTTTTTTTAAATATTTGTTTTCATATTATTTGGATTGGTCTCTAGACCTTTCTAGCTCCCTCCCAAATCTCCCGCCCCCATTTACCCTTTGTTCCACTGTTTCTCGCATCAGCGCCACACTACGCTGCAATCAGAAGAAGATTCTCGAAGCAGTTTGTTTGCTTAACACGAATGTTGATTCAAGGAACCAAGGTTTGCAGATTCTGATCACGACCGAGTGAAACCTATGCGTTCAATTTCAATTTACTCCAACATTTCCCAAATATTCCGACAACATCAAAACCCTCGCCACACTTCCGAACATGGCTGATAATATAGTTACCTCTGTCAAATCTTCTACTCCCTCGCCGAACCCTATTCGGATAATCTGCCACGTGTATGTTTATCTTCAACTTACTATAGTTTTTCTTCTACATATATCTCTTTTTAATAATTATGCTATGACGAAGATCAACAAGTTTTTTCGCAGTTCTTTTTTTCTTTAATTTTTCGATTCTTATTATGTTTGGAAACATTCATTCACACTTAGTTCTATCAGATGATATGTGCGTGCATAAAAATTCTAATTTTCAGTTCAAGTTTTGAATCCTTGGCTTGCTTTTAGCTCTCTCATTTTATACCAGTATTTTATTTCTTATGTTTCTTTTAGATAAAACTGTCCTCATTTATTCCCTTTTCATACTACAACAGATGCCAGAAGCAGTTTTCTCAGTACACGTGTCCTCGATGCAATTCGCGATACTGCTCCCTCCAATGTTACAAAGTATGTAAAGTAGTAGTTGTCTGTTAGTTTATTTGAGCTGGTTAAGTAAGAGTTTTATTCATTCTTTGCATATATAAGTTGCATGTGTGTAACTTTACATCATAGATTATGTTTTAGAGTCCCATAATTTTTTGTGCACTAGCATGCCAATACTCAATAATTAAAGAATATGACACAAATTACTTTTTAATTTGGAGCAGAACATTTTGTGCATGGCAGCAATATGCATATTCTAGTTTAGGTGCACTTTGTATTAATAGTATTTTGAGATTTACAACTATTACAGACATTCAGGATAAATGTTACTTCTGTTTACCATTTTTATTCTATCGCCTATGCTTTTGTATCTATGTATCTCCGTTTGCATTTACTGTGCCTGCTTTACTATTGTGAGTGTTCTGACAGAAATTTGTTATGCTTTTGTTGGATACGTTGACATGCTTTCTCTACAGATACGTTGAATCTTGATCCTTGTTTGTTGCAAACTGCTGTGAATTTTGACAGTCTCATAGTCTCCGTTGCACTGAATCCTTCATGAAAGAAAATGTAGTTCAAGAGCTTCAGCAAATGCAGCCTGATGAACAGACCAAAAACAAGATGTTGGACATACTAAAAAGATTTCATTCAGAAGAGGAAATGGATGAGGATAGTAAGTCATCCATATTTTCCCGTTGCTTTTATATGTTCCAGCGTTGCTCTGTTGCAGTTTTTCTTGCTTGATATCTATCTTTGCATGGAAGCCTACTCTTGTTTTTATTTACTTTCTGAAGCATATACACATATTTTTTGTTTCTCGTGGTAATGACATATAAACAGCAACCTGGATTTATCTGGATAGATATAGAGTAGGCTTCAATCAAAGCCATTAGGCTCTTTTGAAAATTAATTTTAAGTGGAACATTTGACTGAGCCAAATTTTCCCTGAAAGATTAAGTTTATTTCATGTTTATCCTGGAGGCTCAGCATAAATGTAGAATCCCTCTTGAGGTGCTTAAGAGATGTTAATGCGAGGACCTTAGTGCAGGAAGTAAGAATGCTTTACTTGAATTTAGAGATGACCAAAAATCAGCTAGTTTTATCTCAGCTGATGTATGTGTGTGCATACAGGTACATGTTTATCTCATAAAGAGAAAGGCTACAACCTGTGGTCCTTAATCTAATGATAGGTGCACCCAAGAACAACTTTTATTGTAAGAACTAAACTCTGAATTGTAGACCCTTTAAAGGTTTAGTTAGAATGTCTGCAAGTTGGTCATTAGTGTTGATGAATCGAGAACTAAGTTCCTTGGACAACAACTTCTCCTTGACAAAATGGCAATCGGTCTTTATGTGTTTGGTTATCATGAAACACTAGATTGAAGGCAATATGAAGGCTGTCCTGATTATCACAATATAGTATCATTTGCCTAACTTCACAAAATATCCACTCTAGAAGTAGTTGCTTAATCCACACAAGTTCATAGGTGGCCAAATTATATCTATATTTAGCTTCTACATTGCAACAACACTTTATTTCTTGCTCTTCCATAATATTCCCTCCAATGAATACATAGTATCCTGTGGTGGACCTCCTGATAATGGGACAATCAGCCCAATCTGCATAACAATACACTAAGATTTGTGTATTTATGTTCTTATATAATAATCCTTGTTCTAGAGCCTTTTTGACATATCTGAGAATGCAGATCACAAGATTGTCATGATCAAAATCAGGGCCATATATAACTTATTTACGTGTTTTTGTTAACATCCTACAATGAGTCAGCCACAGGGGATCTTTTCAGTTCTTCTACAACAGCCCAAACTTTTGCTACATGTGAGAGCATATCATGATTAGCCTGTTTAAGGGAGGCACTCTTTGGGTTCCCTCAAAGAGATGCTGATTATGGTTTGCAAAGATATCTTGGGCCTTCTTCTAAAATAGAGAGCGTGTCTTTTTAGGATTTGAGTATCTCTAAGACATTGCGCTCAATTGATTGGCATAACACAACACATAGCTAAAAGTCAAGCTTTGGCCACTAAGTTTATCTCAGTGAAAATAACACTAGCTTGTCTCCAGATGTCATGGTATCAGTATGATGGTATCCTTGAGTAAGGAAATACAACTCCACTGAAGCAACCAAGATAAGTAATTCTTCCAATTGAGATTTGTAGTTGCATTAGTAGGAGTACCATAAAATGAAAAAACAAGATCAGCTCTCATACCAACTTGAATTTATAGAGATAGCAAAAAATCAGAGTTTCATCTCAACAGATGTATATGTATATATTTAAAAAGATGAGTACTAGTATTCTGAATGAGGAAGGCTACATCCTATGTTCCTTAACCTAGAGCTAGATACACCTCAAAACAACTTTTATAACAGAAGTACAAAAAATTAATACACCTACTTCAACAGCTTTATCTGACTGAATGGACAAGGATGACATTTTTAGATGATTTACTGTTTCGAAGGCTCGACTGGTGGATCTGATTTCTTGCTACATAGTCCTTTATTCAATTCTCTCTTTGACCCTTATTTCTCTTGGCCTTCCTTGAAGAGTAAACATGGTGCGGGAGGCTCTTTAGCACCCAACCAGTTGGCCAGGAACATAATTGATGTTCCTGGTTGTTGTAATCAGCTGTATTAGTCTGAAATGCATTCAGTTGAATATGCTTCAAAATTGGTTGGAAGGTGGTCTTCTGCAATTATTTAACCCACTTTCTCCAACTTTCTCCTGGGTACATTTATTCCTGTTCTTATGTTTTTCTACTGTCCTTGCGTTTATTGGTAAAATATATTGCTGGGAGAGATGGTTTAGAAAGTATGTCTATGAACTATTCTTCGTTATGCTAAAAAATTCATATAATTACTAGAGTAGATGAGGTATCTTTTGCTTACTACACGTTATTTTATGCATAAATTCATTAATAGAAAGATCAGAAAATATCAAAATGTTGACTTCTGTTTGCTTGTTAAAGAAGAGATTAATTGTCATGACCTATTGAAATTTTCACATTGGAGGATATATTTTTCTCTCTCTCTAAAATTTATATTAAGTAGTTTGGGAATGAAAAGAATCTTCAATAGTGGAGTCTGGCTGCCTTTTTTTTCTTAGAAGATGGAATGAGAAAATTAACTAGGAAAAGAAGGAACAACTGTATAGAGGGTTGGAATTCTTGCAAGTCCTGAAGGAAACAGGAAGATGCCGATCTATTCTCCCTTGGCTACCAAGGTCACCTGCTATGTAACCGAAACATGAGAAAAGGAAAGAAACTAGAACGTGCAAAATTGATGGACAGTCTATGGAGCATTCAGTTAGTAGGATTCTATAATTAATGAAGCCCAGACTGGCTATATATATATATATAACGAATGCGAATAAATTAGCAATAGTGCACTCTTGTTTTGTGTTGATTGCTTTAGAAGATCTGTTGATGTAGTAATTTGTTCATGAGCTATCTTATGAACTACTTGAGAATAGTGCACTCTTGTTTTGTGTTGATTGCTTTAGAAGATCTGTTGATGTAGTAATTTGTTCATGAGCTATCTTATGAACTACTTGAGAAGGGAGCTAAACATCTACCCTTATTTCCTTAGCTTTTGCAGATTCAACTTTATCCGAGGAGACAATGGAAAAACTTTTGTCTGGTATTTTCCTATTTAATGCTACTTATTATTTGTTGTAACTTGCAAGTGTATTCTGATTGCCCCGTGTACCAGTTAAACTGGTTTATGCCCATCTCATCATTATGTAAGGCTGATATATTTTCATCTCTTACAGGACAAGAAATCAGCTTTGATGATTTATCCCTTGAAGGAAAGAAACAGTTTCATAGAGCAATTGCTTATGGGGAATTGAGCAAGATGATTAAACCATGGGATCCATGGTGGTCAAAGCCTTCTGCCAGAAAAATCCGTCTCAGTAGTGAAGGAACTCAGCTTGTTCAATCACTTCCTGAGCAGGAATTGCTAGATGATATTGGAGGTGAAGAATTCAGTGAAGTTCCTGCCGGGCCTGATACCCCTCTTCCTCCTCTAAGCAGTCTTAGTTCCAGGGAGCCATCACCCCTTTTGACTGTTCACCTAGTTGATATTCTATACAGCTACTGTTTCACCCTTCGTCTCTACAATGGAGATTGGAGGTCAGATGCCCTTGGGGCAGTCACAGTTGTATTGAGTCTGTCCTCGGTGTTGGGTCAAGGTGCACAGCCAGAGACGGTACTAGAAGCCCTTTCTCATTTGTTGGAGCAGGTGTGCTGTCCAGCTTACAGACACGTGGGAGGATTGCAATTTGGATTGAGTGTCATTGATGATGTAATCAGTCTACTCAGTTTGGGAACTTCTGCTTTGGTGTGTGCCCTTTGTGATATGCATCGGTTGATTCAAGAAGGGGAAAAGGAGGCCAGATCAGAAAGGCCAAGAAATTCACGGAGGGATGGGATTCGAAGGGCTATAAAACTAGCAGAAAGGAAGATATATTTCATCATGTGTTGGGTTCATGAGCAGCCAGAGGAAGCCTGGTCTTCTTTAGCTGCCATTGTAAGAGCAGAAAAGACATCAGCCATGGAATTTAAGTGGAGCAATAAAGCTGAAAAACTGAACAATAAAGCAGAGGCCAAAGGCAAATGTCTAATTGAGGAGATTTAATTATTTTCGTTCTCTCTTTGTAAGATTAATCTCTTAAGTTATGGTAATTACGGGCTTAAATGATTCTCCTAATCCAAATCAAATGGGTTAATTGAAAACTGTTTTGTTTGGAGAGCTGAATTATTCTTTGAAGACAGTGATGACTGAGGTAAAATGTGGTTGGCCTAGCTCTATGGCCAGGTAGGAATACAATGCTTAAATGCTTTCAAATAACGTTCAACAACACTTATAGAATTTTTTTATGTAATTGTTTGCCCTTCCCACATAACAAAAAAGAGCAGGTATAGAGAAAATGAGAAACAATGACTTAATAACATAGAATCGAAATCTACCTAGGATGAATTTAGTGACGAAGTTTAAATATTTTATATAGGTATAATTCACATGTTATTCGGTCCTCTCTCTTTCAAAAAGTGACAGATATCGTTTATTGTCACTTCCATATTTTCCTCCTACACTCCCCGTATTTATAGACATGGTTTGCAGCTGTTTTCACTAGATACAAGAATTTATACCATTTATAATCTGCACTAAGCATGACACTGGCAGAAAGACAAAATATAGATTAAGTGAAAAAATGAAGAAAAGGTTAAAGTTATCATTTTATGTCTTCTATGGAGGTGCAATAAGAAGGAATGTAGGCGCAGGAAGAAAGCATGGATGTGCAGGAATATATCTTTTAAAATAAAATAAATTAAAAATCAAAACCTCAATAAATATTAAGGGTTGAAACTCGAATAAAAAATATTAAGAGTTGAAACTCAGAATACAAAAAGACAGAGGAGTTATTCTAATATTTAGTTTAGACAAAAAAATATCGATGTTATGAGATTGATCATTACAAATTATTTTAATAAAGTCGAAATTTGAATTTTTATAATTTAAACACATCTTTTTACAAATAAATTTATGTGGGCAATTGCTTCCTGCACCATATCACTGCACCCGATCTTAGTGGAAAAGACGAAACTGTCCTTAAAAAAATTTCCGAAATATGTGTTCCGGATTTTTTTTTCCAGAACGAAATTTTATATTACGGATTTTTTTATCTGGAATTGACTTTTTATTTTTGTTTCCGGATTTTTATTTCCGAAACACAATTATTTCTTTTCCGAATTTTTTTTTTGGAATGTATTATTTTTCAATTCTGGATTTTTTTGTCCGAAATAGAATTTTAAATTTAGTTTCCAGATTTTTATTTCCGAAACTCAATAATTACTTTCGGATTTATTTTTTCGGAATATATTATTTTCAATTCCGGATTTTTATTTCCGGAATTAAGGGCATTTTTGAAAATTAAAAAAATATGTTGGGTGCAGGTTAAAAATGATTGGGTGCAGGGAGCATTTGCCATTTATGTGTCACTTTAGACAACCATAACATAACAGATCGATTGAAGTGCATGTTTTTTTTTATTACTCTTCATTATTTTTCATTCAACAATGGAAGGGTTTTAATTAAGGATTTTCAGCTATTACATTTTTTTCACCATTTAAAATTCACCAAAGGGTATAAAGTATTTGAAATTTATGGATTCGGATGTCTTTTTTCATATAAAATATTAGTTAAAAAATTATAGTTTTTATATATTAAACCATTTAAATTGTTAATTCACAGTTAAGATAATACTTTTCAAATTTTAAAAGTTATATATTTTGAACTTCATTTTATACAACAAATAAAAAATTTCTTGACTACCATATGTACTACCTAAGAAAATTGTAAATTAAAATATTAGAAGCTTCTGCTATTTTCTTTTTTATAAACTAGTTTTGCTTTTAAACATCATTATAAAAAGAAGTCCCACGACATGTCAATCAATACCTATCATTTACAATACACCAAAACCTGAATTAAAAAAGAAAAACGATTAAATTTATAATTTTAAACATGTAATTAAATTTAAGATAATTCGTAATATTTTACAGAATTAATAATTAAGGATATACATTATAATTTATAATTGTAAAATATTTTTTAATTTATTCATTAAAACCATTTAAGAAAAATATAACTAGGATTATAAATGTGAAAAATAAAAGAGTACAATTTTTTTTAAATCCATTGTTTCAGATGAATTTCAAATTCTATTATTTATAGAATTACTCTAGTAAATTTATAATTTTTTTTTTAAATTCTCTAATCAAAAGACTTTTCACATAGTGCTGTTGGGTGCATTGTCAAATATGGTATGGTACAGGGAGAAATGGCCTCTTTTGTAAGTTGTTAGCTTTGGGCCTAGCCCAATTATTGTTTTTGTGATGTAGGAAGTTATAAGATGAAAACAAGAAATGAGGGAGTGAAGAAATAACTAGGGTTTTGAGTTAGTGTTGTTGCAGGTAGGAGAAGGCAAAACGGTAACAGAGCGGCAACAATGAAGACGATTCTCTCATCAGAGACCATGAACATTCCCGATGGCGTGAGCATCAAGGTTCACGCCAAGGTGATCGAGGTTGAAGGCCCTCGTGGAAAACTAGTGCGAGACTTCAAACATCTCAACCTTGATTTTCAGCTCATCACCGAC
>Ga0123342_1010595_pt1 | contig 10481 bp, 10 predicted proteins | sample Turbeawhitnodule_FD_89960 | JGI IMG/M metagenome (GOLD analysis project Ga0123342, IMG submission 89960) | Root nodule microbial communities of legume samples collected from Mexico - Turtle bean Mexico white nodule | ecosystem: Host-associated > Plants > Roots > Nodule | place: Mexico: Nepantla... | reverse complement strand
TTGGATTCGTTGGGAGACGACTTGGGGACATTTGTCCACAATTATACTATCATCTCTCTAGTGTTAGACAAGTCTACGCTAGAATCATATTAATTTGACAGCAAAACGACAGCTATCACACACTGTCGGATGATTCACCACCCCAGGGTGTAGCTCGGTACCCCCTCCCTCAAAACCAGACAGCTCCTCTTCTATGAGGATATTACACATGACCTTATTAATCTTCACTTTCCTAGCCATCTTGGCACAACCAGAATTCTCAAGGCGAACCTTCAGTCTTGCATATTCCACAACCTCCCACGATAGCATTAGCGCATCAACCGACACCAGCGTTGCTGACTTGGACAGCTCCCCAATCACCTTCGTGAAGCAGTCTTTATTCCAGCACTGTAATGGCACCCCATAACACCTAACCCACACTACTCTATGGCTCGCTTCGCTTCCTTCCGACCAGGGCCTTACACTATCGAAGACATTATTGAACCAACCTGTATTACTCCTCACAATGTCCTCCATAATCTCCCCTTCTGCTGGGGATACCAGGACCAAGCCATCACCTAGATATCTCACCTTTATCATCGACATTCCCCCTTTTACTATTTCCTCTTCCAGCTTTTCATAATCCATAACACCTACTAGTTTCCCAACAACGCTTTTGGCCAGCCACATTGGAGCATACTGTTGAGTTCTAAACGAAGGTCCCTTCCACTCCTTTCTTGCTTCACCTACTACAACATCAGCAAAAGATCTGGATCTACTCTTCTCCACCCACTTCTCCTTGCTCCTTCGCTCCCTCTTCTACCTTAGGAACCGTGTTCCTTTCCTCATTTCCCCCCCCCCCTCATACTTCACTTCAGGCGCCCTCCGTTCATCCCTTCTTGCGCCCTCCTGAACCCTCCTATACTTCGGTATATTCACATGGAGCTTCCTACTTCCAATGTAGATTTGGTCAAGCTCTCTCTCAAGGCGCGCCACATTTTTTACGTCGTAGAAACTTACAAAACCAAACCTCCATCCCCATCTGTTCAGTTTCCGCGAGATAAAAACCTCCTTCACTCTTGCCCATTTTTGAAAAACATTGACCATATCCCTTTCGCCCAGACCATGCAAGAAGTTCGCGAAGAAGAAAGTAACAAAATCATGGTCATTCCCCGCTCCGCCATCCCTACCCACTCCATTCCGCCATCTCTGTCCGTTCCACACCCGTTGCATTCTTTATTTCAAAATACACTAACACATACAGAAAAGGTGTTTTAAAGTGTTCAACTTATTCTTCTTCTCAGGGTATCAAATGAATTGCAAGTATCAAATTTATGAATTTAACAATTTTACTAATTTTATTGAAACTCTTCTCGTGAAAAGATCTTAGACCAACATACATATAATGAAATTATCAATTTGATCCATAATTAGCTACAGGAATGTCAACTCACATAGCATCAAATTAGTACTTATATCCTAAATTTAAAAATTTAGGACAATGATAACTTCCTTTACCCTAGGATACCTTATACCCTAAATAAATAAAAAATAAATAAATAAATTGAACAGAATGAAGTAAAATCACCCAAGAATTCCTTTGATCAGCTCAAAGATTGAAATCCTAGTACCTCCAGAGATAAGCTCAAACCCCAAAACCCTATTTCATCTAACAATCCTAAGCATGCTAGATTGGAGAAGAAAAAATGGAAATCTAACAAGAGGGAAAGGAGAAGGAACTTACCCTATACTACACTTCTCTCTTAATTTTTTAGGTTGTTTCTTTTCTTTTCCATGAATAAATCCTACTAAATAGAAGAAAATTGAGTATATAATTTTTTTAGCCTCATCAAAATTCAATTTAGAATAAGTTCTTTTTCCTTCTTAAATTTTTTTATCCTTAATTCTTTGATTTTATTCATGAATATTTTATCTCAGTTAATTCTTTTTTTTTGTGTGTTTTGGTGATGTTTCATTTAGTCCCACAAGTTTTAGTGTTGTTTCAACTTCATTTTGTTATTACTTGAAACACTAAAAACTAAGAGATTAGGTCAACTATTTTAAAATTGAATTGCAATTATATAGCGTTGCTAATACAGTAATTGTTGACATTATGTTGAGAGGTGTTTGGATTGAATTAGTTCTTATTAGTTATATTTTTATTGATTTTAAACATGTTTTTGTTGGTTTGAATGGTCAATTTTAGTATACTTTTTATATTACGCAAATTGTGTATTAAATATAGATAAATGTGCATTGGAATAGGTAAAATGGATAAAACGAAGATTAAAGTTATCCTGGTGAATTGTGCAAAGTGGTTCTACATTATTTTTCCAACGTATGGGAATTTTTTTAGTAAATCTATAGAAATAAGATTAGTTTTAGACATAATTTGTCCAGCTAACTTTGATTCACCCAATGAATTTGGACTTGTGAATTTCAATCGGAGAACGATAGGATAATTTGGTATTTTGAATTTACCTGTTTGTTTTAAATGATTTTTTCAACAATAAACCATGAATAAATGTGAGTTACTTAAGGGATGGTTCAACCCATATATAAAGCATATAACATTTAACATATTCCTCACTACTCATCCCCACCATCACCTAAAATACCACTACTTAAAAAACTGACCAAAAAAACCTACAACACTCTCTCTTACTTTCACAAAAACTCATGACATCATCTCCATACAGGCTAAAGGGTCAATACATCAAGCAGAGAAAGAAAAATTTTCATCCTGCGACTTTGAAGTAATCCAAGATCAAACCTTCAGTTGCACCAAAGCAAACACTTCCAAAACATCTATTACACCCCCATTAAATATTACTCTGTTTCTATACTTCCAAATCTCGTTGACTGCGATCCAAATCCCCTCCCAAACCTCATTTACCGAAGCGGTCAGCTTTGTTTTAAATGGTATGCTTAATTTGAATTATATAATTTGAAATTTGTTCTTGTGCTAATCCATGTAGTCGAAATGTTTTCCCTTCTACCTTCACATTTCAATGTGTATCCTTCTTGCCATCTTATATGTAAGTTTGCAAAAACACTTTTACGCTTAACTCAGAACCTATGTTAGATCATAGATGCATAAAATTCGCATTATATATGAATACAAATTTATAGATAAATTACCTATAAATTTGTATCAATGGATAAAATTTAGTTTTATCTATAGATTATTACTTAAAGATTAATAATAATATTAATAATGATAATAATAATAATATTATTAATAATAATAATAGTAATAAGAATGCTATTAATATTAATAACTAATATAATTAATATTAATAATGATAATATTGGTATTATTATTAATATTAATGTTATTATTATTGTTATTAAGATTATTAATATTGTTATTAATAATGTTATTAATAATAATAATTACAATAATAAATATTAATAATAATATTATTAAGTTAATTATCCTTTTAATCCTACATGGTCAAAAATTAATTTATTGTTCCAGATTTTATAAATGTCAGACTATTTTTTTTTTTAACTTCAACTTGGTTCCACATTTTAAAAAAAGTTCAATCTGTAGTTTCAACTTTTTTAAAAAATAATTTAATGTGTTAACAATATTACACATAATTAATTGTGCAGTGAGGTGAGATAAATTTGTCGTAATAAGAATAATCAAACAGAATAAACCATATTAAATCATTTAAAAATATATATATATTTCTTTTTAAATCTCAAAATTAAATTGATGGTTAATCCTTAATATAAGAATTATAAGGATAATTATATCATATTATTAATTAATATTATCTACATATATAAATATTTATAGGTAAATTTATTTTCAAATGCAAATATGTAAATAAATTCACCTAAATATCTATATTGAGTAATATTATTAATAATATTAATGTTATTAATAATAATATTAATATTAACAATATGTTATTGATATTAGATACTTCACTCTCGAGGTCTAAATCATATACGAATTTGAATGATGATAAAGCTATGCATGATATTGATCTTATTCCTTGATAGCTTACTTCTTTTATATATTTCTTTTAATTGTACTTGGTACATTAAAAAAATATTGAAAAGTCAAAAAATCCTAATTGATTATATATATATATATAATCTTTTTTTTTTATGTATAATTACTGCATTTAGTTATTTTTATAAGAAAAATAAGTTTAAGTAAATAGTCAAATTAATATAATAAGTACTGATATGATTTTCAGTACAATAAGAAAAAATATCTTAATAATTTTTTTTAATTTTGTTAATAATACCAAATCTTAGTTGTCACGTGTATTTATTAAAATAAAACTAACATTAATATTATAATAACCTTAAGGAAAATCTTTTATATTTATTTTTTTAAAATATAAAATCTTTAATAACTCATTCAAAATTATTTGTATATTAGCACTAATTTTTTTTAATAAATATGCTTGTCAATTATTAAAAATCAAACATATTTATCTACTCAATCATTAATAAATTTCAGTTAAATTTTTTTTCAACTAAAAACAAAATAGATCAATATTTAATTTATTTTTTAATAAAAAATAATATATAAATAAAAGAGTAATTGGAATCCTCTAACCATACATACAAAAGACATGTCAGTTGACTTTTTATTCAGAGATAATATTTTACATAAATTATTTTATAATATCAATAAATTTAATTATATATTGTCTTTATATGCCTTTATTAAATATATGATATGTTTCTATTCAATGATGAAAATATAACTTGTGAATGAGTTGTATTTTTTAATATTAGTACAAATTTATATTCCTATTTACAATTAATTAAGTTAATAATAATTAATAAAGATAAAATGAAAACTTAGTTAAAAAAGTCAGATAAATTAATTGATTTTCTTTATATATTTAGTGTTATGCCAAATGTCTTACAACAATAGTGACGGTGGAGGGAGTATTACAAATCACAGTGTTCCAAAGATAAAATTTTGTTAAACAATATCACTTAATTTAAAGGAAATTTCATAAACAATCACATTGAAAACTATCAAAATAATCTTCAAACTACAACTCTGACTTAAACGTATATTTTGGTCAATTAATTATAACTTAATACACTTTATTAATATTATTCTTACAATTATTTATTATTATAAATAATCCTGAGAGACAAAAACTCAGTAACTGGACAAATTGATTCTAAAAATCCCTTTGAACACCAAAACACAGAAATGGGAAAAGCTTCAGTGTTGTTTCCTTACTTGATAGTTTTATTTTTCATAGTATTTGCAACAGGTATGTTATTCTCTGTTCTTCCTTGTTGTGCAGTTTATAAACACAGTTATTGACTTAATGCAAAATTGTGTGGAAGATAATGAAACACCATTTTTGTTTGATTAAGGATTTGACGAGGATAAATAAACTTTTGTAGGTTCTGTGATCGCATCATGTTCATTTCCGTGCCATTCCATAGATAGTTGTTATAATATTCTGCACTGTTATCCCAAAGGTTGCGTAAGTCAATGTGTCAACTTTTGCTGCGGGTGCGATTGCAGTGGAAAAAAAAAATGTAACAATTACATGACTTTGCTGTGGAATTTATTTGTAATAAGAGAAGATGAAGTAACAACATCTTCCATTCTTCATCAACTTAGATCATATATCCTCATTTCCAGATTTTTTTTTTCATGTTTTTTTATATAATTTATTAAAAATAAATTTTAAATTTAAGTCAATCTTATAAAATTAACTTAAAAAATAAAATTTAAACATAATTATAAAATAAATGTCATTATTTTTAATCTTAATTCACATAAGATCTCCCAACAATATTTTTATAAAATAATATCCTTACCATTATGTTATGTTATAAAAAAACAAATATATTCTCACTCAAATGATTTTATATTTTTTACACAAATATGTTTCTTAAAACAATTTTTTGATATATATTTATTTATTTTATTATTAGGTTATAAATATAACTATTGAAGATATTTATTTAAAAACAAATTGTTGATATCATCATGTGTACTAAATTATTTTTTTATAACAAAATAAATTTATTTAAATTATTTAGATTATCATTAAAATTTGAATATCTCTTGAATACTTCATAACTTAATACAACTATACTCATACAAAAATATATTATCTCTTTACTAATCCACTTTCATAATACTAATGATATTATTTGATTCAATTACCATACATTTATTTCACATTTCATAAAAATACACTAACAAAGATAACCCATTTATATGAAATAGTGCATTAAAATTATACTTCACCATATTTAGAACATTTATAAAACAACTCACATCAGAGATTTCAGCGACCTTGCTTTCATAAGCTTCCTCATTCGCTCGCTTCTTCCGTTTTCTTCACGTTTTGGACGGCACCATATTGTCATGATGGTGTGATTTAACTGGATAGAGTCATAGGCGTGCTTCTCCACCAGAACCGAACCACCTTCCACGACGAGGGTATATAAGAGAAAAAACTTCGACCTAAATTTTCTCTCTGTCCAAAATATATATATATATATATATATATATATATATACTTTGATGATGATCTACTTTAGATAGATAATACTAAAATAGAGGAACATTGATTAAATGCACTTTTTTTAAGTGAGAATGTTTTGTTTGAATAAAGTATCTCTCACTTAAAACAAAAATTCTTCACTTAAATGGAATGCATATATCAACATCTCTTATCTTCAAAAAAATTTGCAAGAATAACATTATCTCATATTTATAAATCTTACACCAAAATAACATATTATTACTACAAGGCTGAAAAAAAATTCTCTGTAACATTCGCACTGTTCTCTGTTCTTTATCAACAATGTCTGAGAGAGGAACACCTTTCTTCTTCTCTAACTTCCCCTTTGATCTTAAAGAGTTTGATTTGTGGAAAATTTTCCGTAGATGGGAAGGGTGAGTGATGTCTTCATCTCTAACAAATTAAACATTAAGAAGCAAATGTTTGGTTTTGTTAGATTTCAGGGAGTACAGAACCCTAGAGAGTTGGAATACCATTTGAATACAATTTGGATTGGGAGCTGGAAAGTGAATGCTAATAGACCTAAATACAGCAGAGCAGCAGAAACAAGAAGGGAGTGGAATATAAAGCTGAAAGAGAAGGCTATAGAGCCAGAGAAAGAGACCAAAAAAGTGTGGAGGGCAAAAGGAACAAACACGTATGCAAACAATGTCAAGTATGGCAATGGAAACAGGGCACAATTGCAGAACAAGGGAAGTTTGAATGCTATTCAATTCAAAGCAGATGAAACTCCCAGAGAATGGTTAAAAACCTGTCATATTGGAAGAGTATCGGATTTAAGCAAAATATCAGGATTGAATGAAAGCTTTATTTTGGGAGGTCTCGGTTATATAAAGGTTAAGTTTTTGGGGGGATTCCATATGCTATTGAAGGGAGAAAACGATATGACGATCAAAGAAGCCATAGAGGAGAATAAAGATTGGTTCGAAGAAATGTTTGACTTTGTGTGGGTGAGATCAAACGATGTGTGGGTGAGATGTAGAGGATTACCTTTGAAGCTATGGAATTACGATTGTTTCAAACACATCACGGCGCTATTGGGAACCCTCATTGAGGTTGATGAAGCAACTCTAGCATTGGAAGAGATGGAGTACGCAAGGTTTAGAATTAGAGTATCGGTGGGGTGTGAGGCAAAGATTACTAGCTATATGAAAATCAATAATGTCTTGTATCAGGTTTCGGTGGAGGAAGAACGCACAGTCCCAAATTATAAACTATGCCAATGTCATTAGAGCGAAGAATCTGAAGGTTGCGAAACGGAGGTTGACTCAATAGCGTCTAATGCTTCAGTGGGGTCAGGGAGCAGGGACTTCGAAGAGGTGAGAAAGGCTGCCGAGGAGACATCGAAGGTGGATGTGTGTAAGGTTTTGTCACCGGCGGTACAAGGTTGTCGGAATCGGGACACTAGTGCACCGCTAAACTGTTGCAAGTCTCTCTTGGCTAGACCCGTAGGCCCTGCCTCTGCACCTATTCTCAAACCTATTACAGGGAATGAAAACCTAGAGTCTGAAACCCCAACGGCTCTTTCTAGGACTGACGTGGAGAAAAGATGTGGGCCTTCAGAAACGGCCCAATGTGCAGGGAGCAAAGAAATTTGCGCAACAGAGGAAGGGAGGTGTAGAAATAAATTTCAAGTTGAGGTTTTTTCGAAACCTGGCCCAGTGGTGGGGAGGGAGGAGTTGCTATGGAATGGGCTGCCTGGAAGCTCGGTACACTCAGAAATCTTTTACGACCATGACAAACCAGAAGAGGATGATCAATCTGGATTCGCCATTGACGCCGCACATCAGGAGGACGAACGAAATGACGCGATCTTCGCTATACCCACAGCTGTGCGTGAGGTTACGGGGGAACAAAGGGGGTCTTCGTCGAAGACGGCAACGTTAGGGGCAGTGGCTCCCACGTACCATGCTCTGACGTCGACGAAAGCGACGAAGGGGGGGAGCAAGGTTCTTCGAAGTCAATCTCGAGGGTGGAAGACTCTTTAAGCGGGTCATTAACAGGGGAGGCATACCAACCACCCCCCAAACAATATTCAAATGAATCGAAGCATAAACACACGAACACCCATCTCCAATCTGGTTCGAATTCAAGCAGAGTAAGGGTCACTTTTGCACCGTTTGACAAACCAACAAATAAAGGGGCTAATTTGGTGGCAAATATTTCGGATAATCAAGCAAGAAAAGACAATGAACCGGTCACAAATAGTTCATCCTCTACAATGGAAAGAAGAATTTTATGGGTGGGCGAGTCAAGCAAAAACAGCAAGCGGGAAGAACGCAAGAATGTAAGGTCAGCTTTATCTCTTATTAGTAATTCAGTTTCTGATATGGCAATAAATAAATGCAATCGTTTGTTCTGGTTAAAACATGGTAGTCTAGAAACGATTCGGGTATGGGAATTGGGTAAACAGTTAGGGGCTACAGGTGGGGATATAGGAAATGTCATGGTTAGCTTGGAAGAGTTGGAAAAAAGGGATAGGAGTCTGAAACTCCAAAGGGAAGAGAGGGAGGTTACGGGTTACCAATGAGAATTATTACATTAAATGTGAGAGGGTTTGGGAGTCCTGTGAAGTGGAGGTATATTAAAGAATTGATCAGAAAGGAAGATGTTAAAATGTTGTGCTTGCAAGAAGTAAGATTGTCAAATTTTAGTTTAAATAATTGCTGTCAGTTATGGGGAGATAATGATATTGATTATATTTATAGCAATCCAACCAACGGGTCAGGGGGTATTCTTACGATTTGGCATAATAAGTTTTTCAAGCGCTCTAACCACATTATCAATAGATGGTTCATAGTGTTCTCGAGGCTGTTCAAGGAGAAAAATATTCCTGTTGTCATTGTAAATGTGTACTCTTCGTGTAACCTGCAAGTGAAAATGCAAATGTGGTCAGAGTTATTAGAGATTAGACAGAGGGAACCGTGTAACTCTTGGTGCATTTTTGGGGATTTTAATTCCATAAGAAATGAAAGGGAACGTAGGGGGATAAATAGTCCCAATGGTATTGGCAACAAGAGAGAACTGCAAGGTTTTAATAATTTCATCGATAACATGGAGTTGGTGGATATACCTTGAATTGGAAGAAAATATACATGGTATAGACCTAATGGTAAAGCAAAGAGCAGGCTTGATAGATTTTTAATTTCCCTTGAATGGTTACAACAATGGAAAGGGAATAAGCAATATGTTTTAGACAGACAAATATCTGACCATTGTGCCTTAGTGTTAAAATCAAATGTGGTAGATTGGAGTCCTAAACCTTTTAGGTTTCTTGATATATGGCAAGAGGATAAGGAGTTTGAAAATTTCATCAAAAGTAAATGGGAAAGTTACGTGGTTCAGGGCAATGAAATTATTGTGTTAAAAGAGAAACTAAAGATGTTAAAGAGTGATCTGAAAGGATGGAATAAAGATGTCTTTGGGCATACTGAAAAGATCAAACTTGATATCTTGAGGAATATACAAGAGTTAGATATGAGAGATGATGTAGATAGTTTGGACGAAAATTAGATCAGGGAAAGAAGAGAACTCTTGAGCCAGCTACAGGAAATTAATGAGAGGAACGAATCCTTATTACAACAAAAGTCAAGAGCGTTATGGATTAAACAGGGGGATTCTAACTCAAATTTTTTCCATGCTTCTATCAAATGGAGGAGGTTGAGAAATGAGATAAAAGGAGCTCATTGTAATCTCTCCGGTACCTGGGTGGAAGAACCAAATAGGGTAAAGGAGGTGGTGAAAGAGTTTTATAAGAATAAGATGTCGGCCATAGAAGATATTGGAGTCAGGTTGGATAATGTGGAATTTAAGGAGATTTCTGAATCTGATAATAGACTCTTGACAGACCCGTTCGATGAAAAGGAAATAAAGGAAGCCATATGGGATTGTGATAGTCATAAAAGTCTAGGCCCTGACAGTGTAACTTTTAGTTTCATTAAAAATAACTGATGTTTACTTGAA
>Ga0123342_1010594_pt1 | contig 10482 bp, 5 predicted proteins | sample Turbeawhitnodule_FD_89960 | JGI IMG/M metagenome (GOLD analysis project Ga0123342, IMG submission 89960) | Root nodule microbial communities of legume samples collected from Mexico - Turtle bean Mexico white nodule | ecosystem: Host-associated > Plants > Roots > Nodule | place: Mexico: Nepantla... | reverse complement strand
TATATATATATATATATATATATATATATATATATATATATATATATATATGATTTTGTAAGAATAATATTAAGAAAATTATGTTATGATTATTTTTAGGAGAATGGTTATTTAATATTTGAAATAGATAATTTTATTTTATTTATTTAAAAGTAAAATTACTAATTAAAAGGTAACACCTCAAAATATACAATTTTTTACAAAAGAGAATAAAATAAAATAATATTCTTCACTATTTCTCTCAAAGTCTTTCCTATACCTACATATATATGTATGTTTGTGTGCATAATAACATCGCAATTGATAGACAAATAATACATACAAGGGTACATTATTGAAATAAAATTTCTAAAATACATAAATATAAGTAAAAAGAATTAATTAGATTAATCTTTCTATATATATATATATATAATTCCAATTATTTTTTTTCCATCAATCATAGTCATATAATACTCAATACCAATCATCACAATCCAACTTCATTTCAATACTATCATCAACAATCATATGGATCACACAGATCCATACACCAACGATATCCAACAAACATCTTTTAGAAGAACCATATTAAGTAAGTCCGATCAAAGATTAATATTTAATCCAATACACAAGACTTAGATTTACAAGTGAATCTAAGAGAAATGATCAGGATAAGTTCAACACAATCCAAGTTGTGCATCACATATGTCACGGTGTGCATGAACTCCCCCATCAACCTCTCACCACCTCATATCTTAGTTTATATGACTTAGACCATTACTAAAACTAGAGGATATTTGTTACAACATATGCATCAATACTTAATACACAAACCAATCAACAACTCATACATTAATCCAAATGTATGATACCAATTCCATCATCCTCATACAATACATATCATTCAGAAATTTCACAATCCAATTTAACATACAAATTAAATATTCATACATAATTCAAATAATTAAAAAGACAAGAAAAAAAAAAGAATGAAAGAAGAAGATTTTTCTACACTACCTCAAGTGAGAATTTCTAGCTTGAGTGAAAATGGAATTTTAGCTTTAGCGAGAATTTTTAGCTTAAGCAAGAATGAGCTCACTTGAGCAAAAATGAGACTGAGACCAAGCTAAGTTGCAGTGAAATTTTCGTCTAAGTGGAAATTCTTCCGCTTGAGAAAAATTGAACCAGAGTGCAAGGTAAATCTTTTGTCATATTTCGCTTGAGCGAGATTTTGTTATTTAAACAAAATTATCAGCAAACCAACTTTAACAACATACTCAAATTACATTTCAAAAAGATGTTTTCACAAATATTTCAATACTATCACTTCTAAATAACTTTAAATGACAAATGCAAACTATTATTTGCTCAAACATCATCTTTTTTTCAATTGATTTCATACACTCAAAACTTTTCAAATTTAGTTTAAATAACTATATACTTAAACATACATAATACAATTTCCAAATTAACTTATTATTTAAATCAACTATCCTAAAAAGTTTTACATATCAATCTACATAGGATTACATTCAAGTACATTCAAGGAAGAAATATTGTTCTAAAATTGAATTCATATCATATCAATCCCAATGAAAAGAAGCACAATGAACAAAAAATTGAATTTGTAACATACCAATCCCAATAAAAAGAAGCAGAATGAAGAGAAGTGAAATTATGGTCTTCGTAATAATTCAATTTTGGAACAATATTTCTTCCTTGAATGTAATCTTGAATACATTGATATGAAGCTTTGGTAAAAAAATTATATATACACATACAATATGTAAAACTAAATAATCTAGGTATATATTGTTACCAAAAGTGGATTTTGTGATTGCTAATGTTTATTAAATGTTAATTCTAAGATGTAAAATAAATTTTAATTAATTAATTAATTTTACAATCAAATCATTTATATAATGTAATTGATAAATTTATGAAACTTTTTTTATTCATAACAATTATTAATACAATACATTCATTATTTTTATGATAAATAATGATATATATGTAATCACATTAATTTCATTTAGTAAATGTATTTAATTAAATTTTGGTTCTAAGAAATATTTTTCATATAAATTTAATACTTTTTAAACTTTGGTTTCAAGATTTTTCAAAATTGCTTTAAAATAACTCAATCAATTTAAAGTTAGATTATCAATTTTATAATTTAAATAATTAAATAACTTTTTATTTCAAATATTAAATAATTAATCTTTTTAAAAATAACTATTACATTATTTTTTTAACGTATTCTTATAAAATAATATATATATATATATATATATATATATATATATATATACACACACACATACGTGTGTGTCTTAAAAATTAATAATAGAATATTTTTATTTTTAGTAAAAAATGAAATATCTATAATTATATTAATTTTGACATTTCTATTGAAATCGTACAATTATTATATGTTTAACTTCACTAGGAAACATGTCATTGTTTCCTTTAGTTTAGATTTCCTTTATTTTAGTGTGGGAGATTGAGTTTTATCACTAAGTCTAAGTCTGAACTATTTATTTATTATAAGTAGTTTTTTAAGTTTATTTGACAAGTTTAAACAAAATTTCCGCAGTCGTGATGTTAAAAATTGAAATATGTTATCTTCCAAAAATTAAATAATTATAATGTGTACTTATTTTAACAATTAAATAATTTAAATTTCAATGAAAATAAGTAAAAAATTTCACAAATTCGTAATCAAGATTTTGTTTTTCAAAATAAGGTATACGATAAGTTTATTAAGTTAAAACTCCTTCACAAAATAACTCAATAAAGCATGTAGAAGGGGAAATAAGTCCACGTTATATCCTAACCACGATAAAGATAATATCTACTAAGTCTAAAATTTTAATATATACCTATACATACTATTGTGACGCACACTTTTATTTTCTTTCTTTTTATAGGTGTTAAATTATAGTAATTTTTATACTTCACATGGAAATTATGAATAATATGTGTAAATAGTAAAAAATATGTCAACGAAACCTTTAATTTCAGCGGCACATGAAGACAAAGAGAAAAAAAAAATGAATTTGTATAATTCTTGCAGAAAAACAAGTAAACAAGAATGGAGCAAACGAGTCACTCTGTCCAGCACATGAAGAATGATTCAGTGGATTGAGTCCAAAGAGCAAGCTCCATGGAAAACATTCAAAATGATGAGAGCATCTATATACACTGAGTGGATTGAGGTCAGAACATTTAAAGGAATCCAACGATCAGAAGGTTGAACAAATTCCAATGGGCTGAGCGAATTAGCATTCTTAATCATGAAGAAAGTCCAATTTCGCATAGAAAGGACTCAAACCAACATGTCCCATTTTGCTTAAAGCCTAAGTCAAACCAATTTTGCTTCAAGGTTAAGAAATGTAAGTGTTGGGTTGGATTTGGAGCAAATCCCTAACAAATCCATAACTATGAAAATCTCAAAAAGTCCAAAAATTACTTAAGGATGAAGAAATTCAATCCGTTAAGCGGATTGGCCTGCATGGAACGGATAGAGACCTTGGGAAAATGTTCAAAGCATCAAGAGAACTCAAGGTATTAAGTGATACCAAGGAAAATTCAGAGAAAAAGGACCAAGAGAGATCAAAAAAGAGATTTAGATATAGAGGTTCTGTTTGTTTAACCTAAGAGAGTTTGAACATCATAATAAATCAGGCTATTAGGCTAAACCTTAGAAGAAGTGAAGACTAATCTCTAAAGAAGGAAATCTGAAAGCCTAAGTTGGCCACAAAACTAAGGGATCTATGTTTGTTGTACTTTAGCTTCTCATACTTGAACTCGCACTGTAAGATCTTATCATGAGTTGCTAAATCTATTTTGTTGATATTGAATGACAACATGATATTTTTGGAGTTATTGTTGTTTATAGATGCATGTTTCTATTTGAAATTCAAATTCCTTAAGTATGATAGTGTGCTTATGATGGGAAAAACGCATGTGAAAGCAACACACACAATCACGAATCAACTGCAGAAAAATAAACGACACAAGATTTAACGTGGTTTGGTCGCCAATTGCAACCTACATCCACACGAGCAACTATTAGGTTTTCATTCTATCCTGTTGCACACCAATTACAAGTACAATGATCTCTTATTCTATTTTACTTATATTATATATATTATTTACTTTTATTATGATTAATTACATACCTTACATATATATGTGTGTTATTGATGTAATTTTTTTAATTATTTATAAAAAATAATAATAGAATATTTTTATTTTTAGTACAAAATGGAATATCAATAATTAAAGGAACATATATATATAAAAACATGACGATTATAGAAATGAAAATCTTATATGATAAAATTGTCTTGTTTTATAGAATAAAGTTATATTTATTCAGAACAATGAGTTTGTTTAGAGCTTATAAAAATCGAATTTGTTCATAGTAAAACATGATTATATGTTTTGTATATATTTGACTACTCTGATCATTCGAAAGTAATAATATGCATAAGAGATACAAGAAAAATGATAAGACTAGAGCATATAACATAAATATAAACAATATCATATAGCCTAAATATCAACAATATTATAACAAAACAAATTAAAGCATTGTAAACATGTATACTTAGAGTAAGATAATCATAGTAAAAGGAGTATAGACTATAAAACACTTATGCACTTATGGAATGACTCTTGTGAGTCTAATGCAAATGTATGCTTACAAAAAGAATGCATCTAGTAAAAAACACAATTATCGTAAACAAAGAATATCAATTTCTCAGCTACACTTAGAAAAGTTTGTATATGTAAAAAATTGTAAATATTAACCTCTAAGCCACTGTGAAATTATTATGATAACAATATGTATGAATATGACACACAAATATGTAATTTTCTATATTTTAAATTTACTTGAAAATTCTTGTATGAAATAAGTTTGAGGTAAAAGTAAGTGTTTTGAAATAAGTTTGTTACAAAAATGATTGGTATGTGTTGTGAAATATGTTTATGATCGGTATATGTTGTTAAATATGATAAAAATAGTTTATGTGCATAAAATATGTGAAATGATGGATGTCATACTAATAAATGTGTAAAAGTTTGATTTAAAAATGGTTGATATATAAATAATTTTTAAAGTAAATATGGGTTTTTTAAATAAAAGCTATCATGTTATATATCACTATGGAAATTGACATCTCATTTAGCTTGACACTCTAGGTTTCAACAATCATCTATTACCACATGAAAAAATATTATTAAAAAATAAAGACAAAAGAAATACAAGAAAATATGGAGGACTAGGCCAAAATCCAGAAAAAACAACCTAAGAAAAAATTATACTTAGGTAATTGATAAGTGTCAGATTTCAGTAATATTTCATATTAAAATACAGACACTTATGTATATTAATTGATAAAATAACCATAAAATAACCTCTAACTTATGAATTTATACCTATTTACATATTTACATATTTTTTTATTTTAATTTGAATAAGGATGATTTATTCTCAAATGTGTGTTAATTTCAGGATTTTAGGAAAGATTGGAGATGAAAGGGCCAAAGGAGAATATACAAAACTAAAAAGGAAAAGCTAGAACGCACAAACACTCAGCCAAGCTCGCCCAAACTTGTCCAAGCTAAATGTTCCTAGAGGATCTCGCTCAAGCGAGCCAAATCTCACCCAGGCGAGATCACTCCAGTAACGTTGGACTTTTTTTCGTGCAACTTGCCTAAGCGAGCCCAATAACGCCCAGGCAAAAAGTCACTTAGCCCAAGACCAACTAGGTTAACTATGGGGCTTGCGGCATAACCCTAGGACTATTGAGTGGATTGGAATCCAATTGGGAGAATAAGAGATGTTAAAAACCCTAGAGAAGGTAGTCGTCAAAGATAAACATCCCGAATCTTCTTTTCTTGCTCTCCATGCTTGTAATAGCCAACATGAGTGGCTAATTCTACCATTTGGGATTTAGAGTAATTTGTTCAAAGTCTTATGTATTGAGGTGATATTTAAATATAATATTCTGCTATTGATTGTTCATTGGTATTGTCATTTTATTTGTAATTTGTAATGCTTGTTTCTATGATATAAATCCTTAGATTTGACTGTAAAGAGTACTTCTAAGTTTCTGACCCAATTGATAATGCTTAATCTTTTAATGTTAGGAATAGATTTAAAATGTTAACTACTACCAACATCTAATTGTAATTATAAGAAGTTTTTATAAATATGCGAGAAATTGATATTTAGGAGACTCTCTTAATAATTTTATATGCGAGGAATCGATATAATAACTTTTATACGAGCATCAACATCAATCAAAGGATAGAATATTACCATGCTAATCAAATTACAAAACAGTAAGAAGGATGAACCCCAATCCCAAATTTCCCAATTGAACCAACAAACTATTTGACTTGTTTTCTTTATAATCATTGGAATCATGACAAACTCCCAACAAACTTTATTATTATGTTTTCTATCTAGTGTAACTTTTATTTGATTATTCAATTGTTCCTTGTGAGTTTTATATTCGTCTTTAGGGATAAATTATTACTCCTGACAACACGTTGCACTTATTGTAAAAGTAGTCATTAGTAATCTATACCTATTATGAAAAAACTCTAAGAATAAACTAAATGGTAGCCTCTTATACTAATGAAAATTCTCCCTTATGAATGAATTCTAAATTATCAAGCTTGTCAACACAAAAATCACCTCTAAAAAAATGTGAGAAACTCTAAATTTGATTTTACCACAATATTCAAAGCATTTATTCCACCTATTAAGAAGATATATCATTTAGTGATTACAATATTATTTAATTTCTATTTAAAAGGGTTATACATAAATTATGAATACGAAAGTTTAGGAAATTTATTTTAGTTGGATTAACAATCACCCTAAAATTTTATTTTTGAAGTAAACTCTTACACGATAGCCAGAAAAATTAAAAAAATGAAACATTACGTTTGTAGAATGTTTCATACTTGTTTTGAAGATTATAAATCTACTTAGTATATAGAATTTTCTATATATATGTTGAAAAGATTCAAAATTTAATTTAATGATATTTATGTAAATAATGGGTAGATATGTCAAATCTAATTTCTTTTAAAATCCATAATTATGAAACAATAGTGGAAAAATTTATTTGAAATGTATACATTACATTCACATTTTTACGATATTATAAATAAAATATTATTATGAAAAAATAATTAATAAGAGTAAGGATATATATATATATATATATTTTTTTTTTATAACTTAAGTTTATAACATGTTATGATCGGCATTAGCCGCTTTAGAGTTTCGAACTTAATTACAGTTTTATTTCTAATGTGATAAGAAAAAAATATATCTAAATTACATCTAAAGATACAAATTTATTTCATGTACTTTTGAATAATTGTTTTTGTGAAGAAGAAATTAAAAGATGATAATTAAAAAAAGAGATATAATAATAAAATAGTCATTTTAATCCATTATGACCTTACATGAAGAAAGTTTGATGAGTTTAAGAATTTGGTGAGCACTTAACACTGTCTACGACATATGCATACTTGAGGATTAAAATTACAAAAACCAATTGCATTTGGTCCAAACATTTTTGGGCAATCAGTGGAACAGTCCTCATCACAGTAATTATACAACTTTAGGTCACAAATCTTTCCTTCTACAAGTTTCATTGGCCCTTCAGTTTCTGCAACAAACAAAAACTTGTGTAAAAAACACAACAATCTTTTAAAGAAAATAGTAGACCACAATGAGCAATTGAAAAGCAATGCATACCAATTCCAATGGTAAGAACCAAAACGAACAAAATTGGAAATGTGATCTTCATTGCAATTCAATTCTGAAACACTATTTCTTTCTTGAATGCAATACTGAATACATTGTAATCAAGCTATGACAACAACTCTATATATATACATACGCATAAGACATAAGACAACACAATTTCTTGACACTGTAAAACTTAATAATCTAGATGTATATTATTACCAAAAATTAATGGCATGAATTCTATTTTTTATTAAATTTTAATATAAGATGTAAACAATTTTAATATATAATTTTTGCAATCAAATCATTTTATTTAATGTAATTAATAGATTTATGAAATTTTTCTTACTTACTTATAGCAATTATCAATACAATTAACTTTTTTATAAATAAATAATTAAATATTTTTTTTTTCATTTTAAGTATTAAATAACTACTCTTGTAAAAATCATCAATACATAATTTTCTTAACATTGTTTTTACAAAATTATACATATATAAATACTACTAATTTAATATATTTTTTACTAAATTATATATTTGAAATGAAATTATTTCATTCTAATAAAAATATTAATATATACTATTTTTGTTAGAATATATATATGTATACATTAATTGGTGTAATTTTTTTCTTTAATAATTTAGAAAAGTTAATAATATAATATTTTTATTTTTATTAAAAAAAAAATATCTTTTACCAATTATTAATACAATTATCCATTTTATAAATAAATAGTTAAATATTTTTTTTTCATTTTAAGTATTTAAATAACTACTCTTTCAAAAATAGTCATTACATAATTTTCTTAAAATTATTTTTACAAAGTTATATATATATATATATATAAATTCTATTATTTGAATATATTTTAATTTATTTATTACTAAATTATATATTTGAAATGAAATTATTTTATTGTAATAAAAATATGAATATATTCTTTTTTACTTAGAATATATATATTATTTACTTTTATTATGATTAATAACATACCTTATATATTTATATATAAACACGTGTTATTGGTGTAATTTTTTTCTTTAATTATTTATAAAAAATAATAGTAGAATATTTTTATTTTTAGTACAAAATAAAATATCTATAATTAAAGGGACATGTCTAAAAAAAACATGTCGATTATAGTAAAACAAGGATCATAGTGAATAAACTTATATGATAAAATGGTCTTGTTTTATAGAATAAAGTTTTGTTTAGACTTTATAAAAATTGAGTTTGTTCATATTAGAACATGATTATATGTTTTGGACACCATTGACTATTTCTATCATTCGAAAGTAATAATATGTATAAGAGATACATATGGTAGAAAAATGATAAGATTATTATTCACACTTTTATTTTTCTATTTATCATTTTTTTTCCTATCTAACACTCTTTTGTTTTTATTTCTTATCTAGCACCATTTCAAAAGTTAAAAAAAATTAAAAAATTAATAATTTTAATTTTAAATACATTAAAAAAATAAATATTTTTAATGTTTAAAATTGTTAAAAATATAATTAATGAATAAAGAAATAACATTTTACAAAATAAAAATAAAAAATGTAATAAGTTAAAAAAATTTACTTTATTTTTTTAAAGAATGAAGAAAATAAAATTTAAACTCAACAACATAAAAATTTAATCTATAAAAGTAATTAGTATTTATTTTTATTATTATTAATGATGTAATCATGTTAATTTCAAATAAAAAATACAGGATATAATTATAAAAGAAAACCAATGCGAATTAATGCGAATTAGTTAGTGTGTGTTGGTATATGTTGTAAAATATGATAAAGATAGTTGACATGCATTTTGAAATATATTATAAAGTTATGTGAAATAATCAAGGTCATATTAAGGTAACTATGCGTAAAAATTTGATTTAAATATGTTTGAAAAATAAATTTTAAAATTAAAGATGTATTTTAATGATTATAATATATTATTTAATTTCTAAATACATCTTAATTATTTGTTGTATAATTGTTTCAAATGTTATACATAAATTTTGAATAAGAAAGTTTAAGAAATTTATTTTAGTGATAAGTAAAACAATCACCCTTAGAATTTAATTTTCAAATAAGCTCTAAAACTCTCATTTTATAGGTGTTCCTACAAAGCTAGAACCTTGCAGAACACTTCCTTTAGTTGCAATCTCCTCGTCTTTTCGGTCTCTCGGTTAGGTTTCTTCCGGTTGGATCTCCTCTGATCTGAACACGATGAGGGGTGTGCCTACGAAGACACTCCGACGATCAAATCAGTTCGAGAGTTAGATATCAGAGGAGTAGGGAGTGAATAGTTACCTTGGATGATGTGCCCCTTCTGCTATTTATACTATTCTAGATAGGCTCTGACTGTTATGGGTTTGCTTTAGGGTCCAAGCGAAGGCCCAATTGTGCAGTGTTTATCATCTAAGCTGGTTTATTTATGTCTAATTACGCATTTAGTTGTTCCTCTTATCATCTAGTTGGCTTTTCGGCTACCCGGTAGTAGAATAGGTAAAAAAATTAAGTTTGTAATTTATACTTCACCCTATAGAAAATAGTCCTCAGCATAAAATGTTCTATCTATATGCTAAAAAGATTAATAAAATCCCGTAATCAACAAACAAATAGTGTAAAAAATTATTTAAAATGTATAAATTATATAAGAAATTATTTGAATACAAGATCTAAGATTTTTATTTTTCTTTACTCAATTAAAG
>Ga0123342_1010593_pt1 | contig 10484 bp, 5 predicted proteins | sample Turbeawhitnodule_FD_89960 | JGI IMG/M metagenome (GOLD analysis project Ga0123342, IMG submission 89960) | Root nodule microbial communities of legume samples collected from Mexico - Turtle bean Mexico white nodule | ecosystem: Host-associated > Plants > Roots > Nodule | place: Mexico: Nepantla... | reverse complement strand
ACTCTGCGCTTGATCCAACACCAACAATATTTTCAACCTCAATTTTAGAAATAGAATCCTCATTGTCATTCTCATGGCCATTTTGAGAAGGGTGCTCAATCTTGGATCGTGGTAATGTTACCTAAAGAGAATATCTCTGGTTAAAGAAAGGTATCATGCAAAAATGGTCACAGAAATAGTCACAAACCAATTACATTTGTCATTTTATACCCTTTCACTGAGAGGACGCTTGTTGGAATAGAAATCGCCTGGAGTTAACTTTGCATAGAAATCAAGTAATGGAAGTCAGTATTTGAGTAACAACAATCACCTTTTTAAAAGGGTTTAGACCCAACAACCGAAACAGTATTGGTGGTGGACGAAACATTGATTCATCGGTCGAGTTGGCAGCATCCTTGAGAGAAACTTGGTGATGCTTATCAAACATTGAACTATATTGATAAATACACTTAAAGAGATACCAAAACCAGAAAAAAGTTAGTTTTCACCATAAAAAGACATTAACGACAAATAGTAAGGTTTTAAAAACAAACTTTGTCATAAACCTCAATTATTACTCATAAATGTTGAAAAAACAAAGGCCTCCAGTTAAAAAATGTGAGCATTCGTCGTAGACATGGCAAACAACCCCTAACAATTTAATTCCTTTAAAGGGGTGAAGATGAAGATATGAAGGAAAATCTAAAACTAAGCAGAAATCAAGAAAGGGAAATTGAACCTATAATATCTTTTTAACAGCACTCCCTTGCGTATCTTCTACAATATTTCCCCTAATATTTTTGTCTCTCTCAAATTTGAAAAGACATTCACTCTTTCTATGCAACTGCTTTTTAAAATTAACCACTTTTTCAATTCAAAAGCGCTCATCTTCTCTAGTATTTCCACTATATTTTTTTTCTCTCAACTTTGAAGAGACATTCTTCCTTCTATGCAACTGTTTTTGAAAAGCAACCACTCTTTCAATTCAAAACCGCCCCCAACCTCTATTTCAATTTAAAATTGTTCATCCACATATTCTAAATATTTTAAAAAAAATAAGAAATAACAACAATGTCCATAATATAATAATATAATTAAATATTTATATAAGGATAAAATAGAGAAAGAATTAAGAGCAGTTAAAGAGGGGAATCCCTTTTATATATAGGTATAGATTAATATTATTAATATCATTAATATTAATTGGTAGTTAAAACCTGGTAGTTAATTAGATACAAATTTAGAAACTATTTATCAATAATAGAAATTAATTTAGAAATTAATAATTTTTTTAATCTCTAAAATAGTATCTAATTTACCCTAAACCCTAAACCCTAAACTGTTTTTTAATCTCTAATATTTTTATTCTCTAAAATTGATTTCTATTTGATGGTTTTCCAGTAGTGAAGCGAGACATTTTGTCAAATAGTCAACGCACCCTGTCTCTTTCTTCTTTTCTCTTTTCCCTACGAACTTTGGGGAGTATGAGATGTGGAAAATCTTTCGAAGATGGGACTGGTGCAGGAAGTATTTATACCTCGAAGAACGAATAGATTTGGACACAGATTTGGTTTTGTAAGATTCACTGGAATCACTGATCCAGATAGACTTGAATAACAACTAGATAATATATGGATCGGAAACATCAAAGTATATGTGAACAAACCGAGATATAGAAGAAATCTTAAAGGGGGTAGATTGGAAACTGATAGAGGCCAAGGAAAACCTGATATCAGAGTAAAGAAGATGGAACCGAGAGTAAGAAAAGTATGGAGGAAAAAAGGTGAAATGTCATATGCTCAAGCTATTAAAAATGGTACATACACAAAAAAATTCCTCTGAGAAGTGGACAGGGCAAATAATTCAGGCGAAGGTTGAAGACAAAGAATGGATGAAGAGAAGCTATGTTGGGTATCTAAATGAAACAACAAATATTGAAGATATCAAAAACAGTTTTTTTTTCTAAATGGAGCAAATTTTATACGTCTAAGACATTTGGGTGATAACGTTATGCTACTCAAACTGGAGGGAGAAACTAGTGTGGAAGATATGATTAAGGAAAATAAAGAATTGCTATAGGAGTTTTTTGATATCATTAGACCATGGGATAACTCTGTCACGGTTGGAAAATGAAGGGTATGGGTCAGAGTTTGGGGGATACCGTTTCATCTCTGGGAATGGTCAATCTTTGTAAACACAGAAATCAATATCGAAAATCTTCTCGCAATAGATAAATTACTGAGAACTATGACGAACTACATTACGCACGTCTTCTCGTATCCATACCATTCATAGCTGAAGCTTGTTCCTCAAAACGTATGATGATCAACAGATCTGTATATCAAATACGCATAGAAGAAGACTTGATCTGCTGTGATAATCTCAAACAAATGAATACGGATGAAGTACTCTAGTCTGAATCTTTCATTGGTGAGGAGAAAGATGTATCTGATTAGGATAATGGAAAGGAGCTTGAAAAGTTTATGTCTACAACTCAAAAGTGGTGTAAAAAATGAACCTCGGAATCTCGCTGGAGACAACGCCTGAGGGAAGGTACGACTCCCCTACGATGAGAGAAGCTCTGAAAAGTTGTTCTTCTGACACAGTGGTACCAGATTCAGCTTCCCACGACAATGAATACAAAACCCCAACGGACATGATCCACGTCAACCCTAGAGTTGCCCAAACAAATGGGCCAATTGAGACACAAGCCCAAAGACGGGAACGTGCAGAAATTGAAGATGAAATGATCTTGTGGGATGGGCTGGGTTTGTGGCCCATGTGCGCCCCACATAATGATAATATTCATGCCAACCCTAGCTTTCAAAGGTCACCCATGTGTGCGCCTCACAATAAACCATCCAACGTCAACCATAATTCAGATACACTTTGTGGGCCGAATGGGGCGGTAGTGGACAGCAAGGGAGGGGGAGTGAAGATGGAAAAATATCCTTTAAATCTGGATGCACTAGCCAGCCCAAACAGAGATATGAAGCCCAACTAACGAACATTGATCTCAACCCTCACATATTTCAGTGCTTGCACGAGAATGGCCCTAGCAACAATGAGAGACATCAATGGGAGGACGAAACGACCACAATTAGTGGGACAATGAAAGGCATAGAAACAAAGGATGTAAAGAACGATCGTGTGATAAAAGGAAAGGAGGTTGTGCAACCCACTCTTAATCTTGATATTGCGCATAACCATATGTCCCTTATCAACCAAACTAACATCAATCCCAGCTCCTTGCTCCAGCGGTCCAACATGCTCATTAGTGAATCCAGTAGAAAAAGGGGAAAATCGCCTCATGCACCGAATAAAGGGGTGAAGAGAACATCCAAAAGGTTAGCAAATAAACAACCATCTATTTTTGTCTCTGATTCTGAAATTAGAATTTGTAATAGGATGTTTTGGTTGAAAAATAACCCTATGGATGCAATGAAATTATTGGATCTTGCGAAAAAGTTGGGGTTTACATATTCTATGGATGAGGATGATGTCATAAAACAAATAAATTTTATGGAAAATAGAGAGAACAACAGTGTAATCTGTCTAGAAAAGAAGGGAATGAGAATGTTGATTAATGAGAATGTTATGCTTTAATTGGGTTAGGCTCACATCACAAACGCACATACATAAAAAAATATTGTATCAAAGGAAGCTATACAGTTTGCATGCTTACAAGAAACTAAAATGGAAAATATATAATCTAAGATATGCCAAAATACGTGGGAGAAATCGAATGTAAACTGGGTACATAAAAATACTAACAATGGAGCAGAGGGAATTCTTACCATTTGGGATAATAGTGCTTTTAAATTAGAAGATCATTTACCTATGAAATGGCTTTATTATTGTTCAAGGGATAATGCTTGATAAAAATCAATTAAATGTTGTGGTAAATGTGTACTCTGCATGTAGTCTAAGTGAAAAAAGAATAATGTGCAAGGAACTTTTAAAATTTAAAGAACAAAACCATACTTGGTGACTTTAATGTCGTGAGAAAACAAGATGAGAGAATAGGTTGTCAAACTCTGGAAAATGAAGGACTTTAATGAGTTCATTGAAAACATGGAACTATTTGACATACCTATGGTAGGAAGGACACTTGGTACAGAACAAATGGGGAGGCAAAATCAAGATTGGATAGAACACTAATGTGGAATTTATGGATGTTTGGCCACAATACGCTTTAAATAGAACGGTATCTGATCAATATATAAAACAATCTCAACAAGATTGGGGACCAAAATCGTTTAGATATTTAAATGTGTGGCAAACCGACAAAAGCTTTAAAGATTGTGTTAAGAATGATTGGGAAAATCAAAATTTAGAAAGAAATGAAATATGGAAAATGAAGGAAAAATTGAAATCTTTAATATTGGAATAAAGAGGTGTTTGGCTCTTTGTAGAAAAATTTAATTAACCTAAAACAAATGATCAGCAATCTAGACACAAAAGATGAGCAAGGTGGATTAAATGAGGATGAGAGAAAAAGAAGGAAATCTTTGTTTGCTGATTTGAAAAATATGTGCCTAAAAATTGAAATGCAAATTCAAGAATTAAATGGCGGTAAGAAGGGGATTTAAATACACAATTCTTTCATAAGATTATAAAATGGAGACCAAATAAAAACATATTGAATGGGGTGTTTGTAGATAATGAATGGTGCGAGAAACCATCAAGGGTCAAGGGGGAAGTTCTAAGGTATGCACAAGTCTAAACATGAATAAGATTCACGAGCTCACGAGAAATTCAATTGTTTAGATAATGTTCCTTTCTCAAAAATTAGCAGTGAGGATGATAGGGTTTTGATAAAGGCAATCTCTATGGAAGAAGTGAAACAGGCAGTGTGGGACTGTGATAGTAAATCCCCTGGATTAGATGGTTTCATGTTGATTCGTGAACTTTAATTGTTCCAATGGGAGATGATCATAGGAAAAAAGTGTTTTGGAATGACATGATATCAAAAACTAAAAGCAAGCTTTCTAGTTGGAAAGGAAAACAATTATCTTTTGCTGGAAGAGTTACTTTAATAAAATCTTTCATTTCAGTTGTCCCTTTATATTACTTATCTTTGTTCAAAATGTCTGGGTTAAATGGGACTTTCTATGTCAATCCAAATCGCAAGGAAGACTAGGAAATAAGGATGCAAGTCTGTTTAATAAGGAAAATGGAAATGGAGACTTTGGAAATAAGTACTGGAATCTAACTATGATTCTTGGAGAGGGTTAGATGATACTGTTGTGTCCAAAACTAAATATTGGTGGTGGAGAGATATCAAGAAGGTGTGCGAAGGAAACTCAAATTCTTGGTTTAATGATAATCAGGGAAGGTAGAAGTTCAGTGGAGAGAGTAATATCCTCTTTTGGACTAATTATTGGATAGGGAATTACTCCCATGTATGAGATTCAAATTCGGTTTCAAGATTAATTTTGCAAGAAACAAGAGAATCTATAAATTGATTCCTTAGCCTTCTTAAGCTCTATGATTACAAAAGGATGTGGGTCTAAGAAAAATAAAAGAAAGAATAAGAGGCAATTAGGTCCAACATCCTTGGTTAAACTAGGGTTTAACTCTTATGCACCTTCTTTTAACTACGGTTTAAATAGGATTCTGAGGTGTTTGGACATCCTACAAGGTCCAAAGGGATGGATGCTCATTAAAGGCCCATATGTGTCTAACAAATTTTACAAAGGAAAACTACAACTATACATCAGGATTCTTATTCTCTTTCCTCTAAGTTAATGGTGTTGTTCCTCTCAGGGCAACCAATCTTAATCTCGCCTAAGATCAACACTTCTTAACAATTAGAAAACCTCTCCGGAACAATTAAAGTTCACGAATCAACATGAAGGATTTGGAGCCAAGACTATTCACTAAGATATGTATGCACAAATCTAAACATGAATGAAAAAGGATTTTCTATACAATTAAATGTTTTTCATATATCATTCGTACCTTTCAGTTTTTATGTAGAATTAGAAAATGTGAACGTTGTAGCTTTAGGATTTTGTAAGTTGATTGATCTTTGCATGTAAGACTTTTCAAAAAAACATTTTTTTATCTTCTAATATGAATGTTGGCACAAATAATCTTCATCGTATCAATTCAATCCGCCACATTATTCTTTTTATTCATAGTGGCAAACTACATTTTGAAAAACCAGTTGTGTTGGTGAACAACCAGTTGAAGAATATTCGCAAGTGGCAAACATGCGCGGGTTAAGATCAATCATAAATTTACTTACTAAATTAATGTTACTTAACACGAAACCTTGTGTATCTATTTTATTATTGCTTCTTTTGTATATTTTAGGGAAAATACATTTTAACTTTATAATAAGTGTTTTAGTAAAATATATGAGACAATTCATATGGACCAATAACATTGTCATGAGAACAAATATCCAATTTAGTTTGATGAATAAACAAGAACGAAAAACTGCAATTAAAAAAGGTTACATATACATTTCACTAAAGATGACTAAACTACACATTCTACAACTAAGATAAAAAATGTAGTGCTGTTATTTAACTCCTAACTCGTGGATACAAGAGATGAAGCTGATGACAACACTCAATCTATGAGTTTTTTCAGACCCAGAACCAATTAAATAAGAACAGGGTATAGTTAAACTCAGTATACAAAAAACCCAACAAACAAAAACATGTTATGCAGAAACAAAAATCTCAACTACAAAAGTAACCTCAGAACAAAGGTTGCTGTCATAGGAAGTGTAGTAACACCAAGTAGGTTCTCCCTGAAGCAGGGTCTTGGATCAACTACAACCTCTAGCAAGTTGGATTGGAAAATCATCGGTTACCGTAGCCAAATTTTATAATAAATTATAAAAACTAATTTAAAAAAAAAAACAAATTCTTTGAAAAGTACACAAAATACACGTATAATGCCTCAGTAAAATCCGATGATGTCATATGAATGAAGCTTCACCAAGTAGGTTCTCCCTTAAAAAGGGTCTTGGCTCCACAGCACCTCATAAAGTTGGATTAAATCATCATCAGCAATCTCAAGCAAAGAAATCCACGCTTTTTCAAACAAACAGAATTACATAAACAAAGAATAATAAAATACTACTGGCTCAGAGATAAACAACAGCTCTATCAATCACAAATTATCAGAAGCAGAACTGGCATAAAGCTGAATAGAAATCCTCATAGCCAATTGTTAAAAAAAAACAAGTTGAATTTGCAATATACCAATATTTAGAACATGAAAAACATGGCTCATATAAAGAAATTCAACCATTTTTAACCAAGTTCACTTCATCGAGAAAACTCAGAAGCGCGGATAATGTATAATCATGGCCGAGAAATTCTAAAATAATTAAAGAAATAAATCTACGATCGAGATAGCTATTTAACGATCATTTCGGAAGGAACGGAGGAAGAACCCTCGGACCAAGTAAAAACGACCGCGCTTAGATTTGCGCCTTTAGGACTAGCTCCGATTTCAGAGAACACGTGGTGTTCGAAAAGAAGCTGAAGGTATAAGAAGGCAAATTGAGCATTCAACACAACAATCGTAAATAAGAGACAGAATTGAAAAGAGGAATTTTGCCGTTACTTTGACACAGATCAACCGTGGAAAATTGGGATGAACTGCAACACGAACGGCGATGATTTCGCACGTGCATCGGGGCGTTCACGTCATGTGGATTCAGAGCTGCCCGGGAGGCACCGTGCGGACATAAAAATTCACGAAAACTGATGGAATCTAAAAGACGAAAGCTAATTACCCGAAAGGTATGAAGATTTCTGAATCGGTGCATCAAAACCCTCTTCGCTGCGAGGATTATATAGGCGTACCAAAACCCTAAAATTCATCTCTCGCCCAACGGTACTATTTCTGTGAGTGAGACTTACCCGACCCGGTCTGATTAAAAATATTTGGGTTGGGTTTGGGCTTGGTTTAGTCCATTTGTTAATGGTTACAGGGTTTGGATATGTACAATTTAGAAGAAAAAAATTATAATCATGTAAAAGAATTACACTCTTCGGAATTATAACAAGAAAATTGTTGAGTACATAATAAGAATGTGATACAGAGAAGTAGAAAAAAAAATTAGTCCATAAACTTAACGAGTTTTGATTTTGATATTTTTTTTTTTTAATTTTTGGTTCCTCTTAATTTGAAAATTATCATTTTTAATCTCTAATATTATATTATATTAATCAACTACTTATATATTTAAAAAAATGTTAAATGACTATTTCAAATTTCCTGTTTTTTTTTAAATATATAAAGTGAAGGATATTTATTTATCTTAAAACTAATAGTATAAACTATAAATCATAATTAAATATTCTCGAGAGGTGAAAAGCAAATAAAAATATTTCACAGAAACTAAAAGAAAAATTTATATACTTTTATAAAGGTTAAAAGAATTATTTTTATTTAGACCAATAGATCTCATAAGAGTAGAGGTGGACAAAAAATCCAATTTAACAAAACTGTTTATTTGCACTGATGAATCCATTAAAAATTCATTTATCTAACTCTGATTTTTATTTTAATCCATATTTTATCATATTAGATTTCCATTTTACTTAAACGAATTTTAAAAATTTAAAAATTCAAATTTCCAATCCAAATTTATTTTCTTCCCCACTTCCTGGTGAAACACTTTTGCATGATCTATGAGAGCGTTATATTTACATTCATTGTTATATTAAGTTTATCTCATAGACCTATTTTGATGTACTACAATACGAGTCACTGCATTGCACCTCAAACCTAATTCGATCAACTGTTTATAAACTGATTTAAAGATTTTTACCTTCAAAAATCATTTACAAAATGTATAAATATATTTTTGAAATAAATAACTTATTATGTATGTAGTATAGTTTATTCAATATAGAATATAATAATATCATCACAAGCCATGACAACCTACTGGTTAGACATTTTTTTTCTTACTTTTATTTGATTATCTTTGAATTATTTACGTTTCAAAGTTAAAAGCATTAAGTTAAACTTAGAAATTTATTGTAAATTACGTGATAATAACAATAATAATGAGTGCAGGAAGAAATTTGGACAACGAAGTCCAATAACTTTTTTTAGTGTTAATTTTTTGTATTATTAAAATATAGTTATAGTATATTTCTTTAATATTTATATAATATTAAATTTCTTTTACATATTATTATATTAATATTATGTTAGTTTTTTAAAAAAATATGGATTTAAATTTAAAATCTAATTTTAATTATAAAAATACAAATTTGGATTGGATTTAAATTTATAAAAATTCAAATTATTTTTATAAAAAATATGGATTTGGATTTAAAATCAAATATTTAGATTTATAAAAATTCAAATTGTTTTTATAAAAAATATATATTTATATTTAAAATTTGATCCAAATATTATATTTGGATTTGATTAAATCCAATCTTTACATAAGAGTTGGTTCTCCCATTCTTTTATTATTTTCAATGGAGATCATTTCTATCTTTTTCACCACAAACTCTTCGTACTTCTTACATGACCAATGAGGAGGATAAAAGCCAACAACAACTCTAGGTTAGGTAATAAATGTACAATTATAGAACTAAAATTACAATAAATATATTTTATTATTATGAAAAAACAATTACCATTATATGATTAAATGTAATTACAATACTTTTTCAGGCAAATATTTAAACATTAATTTATTATAATGAAAAATATTTTTTTTTTCTATTTTATTTGGTCAATTTTCAAGATGTAAAGTTTGTAACACCCTGAAAATACATCTAACTATTTAAATACACTTTCCACATATTTCTATACAAACTTAAAGTTTTTCAAAATATTCCTATTACAAGATTATGACTTATAAAAATACAAATATTTACGTATCCATAGCTCAAAATAAAACTATGAAACCCTTAAGGTTCTTCTGCACTTGTATGGTCATCTGCTCGTGTACGTAGTACAGTCGTCGCAGTTCAAACACAGCAAGAAAAGCAAGGTAAGCTAATGCAAAGAAAATCCATAACATAATTCATGAAAATGGAACCAATTTAGACTAATAATTTATAAACATTTCTTTAAATGATTTCATGTAAAATTTCAATATCAATCTCATCATTCATATAGACCACACATGGATCTATTTTCAATCACAATCATTGGATTTCATTTCAATCCCACTTCGTCTTCTGTAAGACTCATTAAGTAGGCTCCTATCAGAGACTAACACATGATCCAAAGATTACTAGGGAATCCAATAGAAAGGATCGAGGTAAGTTCAAACATCCAATACTGAGTGTCTACAATGAGACCCGGTGTGTATGAACTCCCTCTCAGCTTCTCACCACCTGATATCTTAGTCTATATGACTTAGATCATCAGTGAAGCCAGAAGATCTCCGTTAAACATAGGCTTTTCATACTTAATGTACCATCAAATAACAACTCATACATTATCCCAAATGTATGACATCAATTTCATACAATTTTCATCATTCATATATAATACATATCATT
>Ga0123342_1010592_pt1 | contig 10484 bp, 5 predicted proteins | sample Turbeawhitnodule_FD_89960 | JGI IMG/M metagenome (GOLD analysis project Ga0123342, IMG submission 89960) | Root nodule microbial communities of legume samples collected from Mexico - Turtle bean Mexico white nodule | ecosystem: Host-associated > Plants > Roots > Nodule | place: Mexico: Nepantla... | reverse complement strand
TTCTCTCTCCTCTTTATTTTAATATTATAATATTTCTGGGTTCTATTTGATATTACTCTTTTAAAGAGAAACTTGCTAGTTCTGATCCTCGGAAATTACCGGGAAGTTCCTGTTGTATCCTGGAGGACTTGCGGAATACACCACGGATAAGTCCTTACGGACAGTGATTACTCAATAAAAAACTTCGAGGTATATTAATTAAATGTCATAATTAATTTTTTTACTAAATTTATAATTCATACATATTAATTAAGTGGTATAATGAATAACGGTTTTAATTAATTAATATTGTAAAAGAGTGAGAGTGGTAATATATACGAATATTCAATGGATTGTGGATAGAAGTTTAAAAAAAAAAATACAAACTTCTAAAGGAAACTAATATCAATTTTTTTTTTAACTTTTAATTGTTTCGTGAGCTCATCCATCATATTTAGAAGGAAGCTAATATCTAGAAAGAAATTAATATAATTTATTTTATCGTATCTAGAAGTAAGCTAATATCTAAAAACAAACTAATATTAATTATTTTTTCTAATTCTCAGTTGTTTCATGTACAATATATTGTATAGTGCATGTTTACGAAGAATGTATACCTTAAACTTAATGTTTTGGGGTTGTGATGGAGTTGAAAGTTGAAACTGAAGGGCTATCAATGATTGTGAAGATGAAATATCAATGTCAGTAGGTGAATGTTTGATGAAGAATCAAAATGGGTACAGTTCTCCGGCAGACAGGTGTCTGAATGTGGATTGTTTAATTCATGTTTAGAATCTTCCTCAAATCATGACAATGAAAGCAAAACCACTGTTCTTGACACGAGGGGTGTGGACACCATAAGCATCATTACGTTGTACCCAACAAAGCCAAACACATCAAAGCAGAGACAGCAGAAAAAAGGCCCATGTAGGGAAATTAGGAAAATCATACCTGCTTTTTATAGTTCCACTATTAGCTTTCACACATTTTAAGCAACACACGCTTTTCAGTATTTCGTATTTCAACTTCATACAAGGAAGCTGCAATACACCAAATCACTATTCTTCAAGGTGCAATACACCTAGAAACATCATGGCATTATAGGTAAGAAGATATAAGGGAGAAGCAATAGGTCCAACCCAAAATCAGACGACTCTATTATCAAACAGAGACTAAGAAATATGCACTGAATTGACTATTAGGTAAGAAGAGCTATACATCTATATTTTTTGGTGTATAAAGCTATTAGATATGACAATCACGGGATCCATATCCATTCTTTTTGGTGAAATATTTCAAACGCCTTTCACCCACCTATAATTAACTAACTAGATCTACAACAAAAATTTATGAACAATGAAAATTGAGGAGGAGCTTGTGTTGTGTTGTGTTGTGAGAGATTGGATACATTATTAAATTAACTAGCATCTGTCAGCTCTCGTGATCTTCAGCCTCTTCACACTGTTCAAGAACATCCTGCATTAATATATCAAATACAAAAAAGGGTCAAACAAAATACACTGAAAAACGGAGCTAGTAGTAAGATTCAAGAGTTGAATTTTGAGACAACATATGCATCACTTACTCCCACGGCACATCTCCAACCATCATCCAGTCCCCTTCTTGATCCTCATAAGTTAGCACGTGAAAATTCCCAGAATTGAGTGGTTGAGAGTTTGGACCTGAAAAAACAAATTTGATCTGTAAATATGATGGTCCAAAAGAAGGTGCAAAAGGAAATTCTTTTACGAGGGTTTGAAATGCTTACACAGAATGGTGGTCCTAAACATGTGGCCAAGAGTTTTCACAAGTCCATCATAGCTATAATGTGCCATAAGGTTTAATTTTCTTCCGATGGGGATGCCTTCCATGTAGACTTTGACAAATAAAGAGGGTCTTTGGCTCAGATGGCTTTGTTTCCCCACTAGGGTGCTCCTCAATATGGACTTAATTGGTGGCCAGTTGAAACTTTCCTCCCTGAGAGGTAGATAATAGATTATCATGTTAATGCAATTCATCATACATGCATCACCATATCCAACCCAAACAATAGGATCAAGGAACATAAAAGAATCCAAGCTATTAGGCTTAGCATTGGTGTGGAGAAACAGATAGGAGTGTATTTACCTTGGTGTTGAATTGAAAGGTGGTTGAGATTGAGATGAAGGAGATATGCTAAGACCAAGTCTGAGGTCAGTGCTCAAATCAGTTCTTTTTCTGCAGACACTTGATGAAGGGGAAGAGGGTGGTGGAGTCCTAGAAGGGTGGTTGTTGCTATCAATGGAAGAAGATGAAGATGATGATGACTGGGTATGAGGAACATCGATTTGTTCTAATGTTCCCATATCTTCCAATGAATGAAACTGATCAAGACTGAAAAGAAAAGCCGCCACCTTAGGGTCCTTTTATATATATATATATATATATATATATATATATATACACACACAACAGAAGCTACTTTAAACCAAAAAGAAAGAATGAGAGAGAGAGAGAGAGAATGATAAGCAAAAGCAAAGCCAAGTCAGACATTGAGCAGACTCTCTTTGGTTTTGATTTGCCATGAGGGTGGGCGACATGTCCACAAGGCCTAAGTTACACGGTCTTTAATTAATTACTTATTTTGAAGTTTTGGTTGGTTGGAACCAACAAAACTTGTTTATTTTAATCAGCTCTTAATCATATTCCACCCCTCTTCCTGTTTATTTTAGCTTTGGAAGCTTTTTATATTATTTTAATCAACTTTGCCTTCCATGGAAGATGTCTTCACATCATTATGGGAGGACATCAGGTCTGCTATTATTAAATTGGAAAAAAGGTGAATGGTTTGCCTCTATGGTCATGCACACCATGTACCATATGATTAATAAAATAACAAACAATGGAAAAGTAATTTCTGGATAAATATATATATCTTGTCTTTTCAATACTGATATACTAATGTATGTATGTGTGTGTATATATATTATAATAATCCATCGGAGAATTTAGTGGGTTTTGATGTTTAGTTAAGGATTCTCTAAAATATTGGACTACAGAACACTGTTTTCTTTGTTGAGTGGGAGCTTTATGATTTATCTTTGTTTTTTTTATATGATCTAAACGAATGAAAGGGTGAAAAGTTTTATAATTTGTACCGTTGATCTGGTGAAAATCTCAAAAACCAATCCACTTTGAAGGGCTTTGTAGGCTTAACAATTATGGTGTGAAGCAATTTCTGAGAAAAGGAGATTTGAATATAGAAAGAGTTGAAGTATCTAATTACAGTGTTTTTGTGCCCCTTTTGGATGTATCCTTGTTTGCTAATAGGAAAAGTGGGATTGCCGAAATGGTTGTGGTAAATTGAAGTAAAGTTAAACCAAAGTGATGGCAGTGCGTAAGTGTTGGAAGAGAATGATGGAGACAATGTAGAAGGGCCATTGAATTGAGTCTTGGACTAAGCACCCCATAGCAACTCCCCAAGGCATTACAAGTAGGAAAGAATTAAATTGACAGCTTGATCCACAGCATCACCAACCCCAGATAGGCAACTTGGAGTAACTATGATGTTCAGCCATATGTAGTAAACTCAGACGCATTAATTGTAGCTAAACACTCATGCATTTCAAACATTGGACACCAGTACAAGAGTTGTCATTCTTGTTCAAAGCTTAGTTCTTCACTTTCACCATCACATTCCAGTTACCACTTCTTTTTGCCTTTCAATATTCTTTTTCTTCTTTTCTCTTCCATTTATTAGGCTCTATAATACGACTTAACTCAATTTTTTAAGATTGATTTATAAAATTAAGTTTGTATTTATTTATATAACAATTATGAGTGTTAATTTGAAAGTGTATATCTTAGTGTGTGTTTGGTCACTTTATTGAAAACACGTGTATTTCTAATTTTTCGCATCAAAAGTACAAAAAGACAGAAAATGATGATTTAATATATATTTTTCTAGGTATTTAAGAAGATTTGGTAAACTTCATTTCAAAAGGACTGATCTATTTGGAATCATGAAACAAAAATATGTGTTTAGATTAAAGGAAGTTTTGCTTAGGTCTTTTCCTTTTTCTTCTTCTTTTGTCTTTTGATTGCATACATGTTTACTTTTACTGAATTTCGATTCACTAAACAAGCACGCACCTACCTTTGAACCAACTATATGTTAAAATGAAGTTGACTTACGTAATTTATTAATTATATATAAGACATAGCCATTTTATCAAGAGTTATAAATTATTTGGTAGTTATAAATTTTTGGAATTTCTGACCTATTTAAAGCACCGTATAGTGTAGTTTTTAAATGCACATTTAGACTGGTTTAAATTTTGGAACGTTATCTTCTGCAATTAAAATTTTAAAGCATAAATTATCCTTTTATTACAATACTAAATTAAAAATGTTATTCAAAGAATTATAAGCTAAACTTTTACTGAACTGATTGCATGCCTTGAATTATTCATATTAAATAATAATGAAAAATGTTTTAAAATAAAAAAGAATCTTTTTTTGTTGACTGTATGGTATGCAATTCAAATTGAACCAAAAGGAATTCATTTCCTAAGCTTCTTTATTTTTATAAAAAAAAATTAGTCAAACCAAAAACATATTAAGAAATAGTATAAAATTATAACATGGGTGTAAACTAGGTGGATGTAATCATGAATTTGAATATTTATCTCATTTTTGCATGAGTATTTTATTGCCAAACGCTGGAATAAATTATCTTTGTATTCGGCTATTTTTGGTGTTATAATAATGTTTCTCTTTTGATCAGCTCTACAAGTCAATAATGGCGTATGAATTTGAATATGAGCATATTTTTTAGCTTTTATATTAGAAAATAGAAAAGGTTAATTTAACTCAATGGTGTGTTGTTAGTTTAGGAACTCATGATTTTATTTTTAAATAATTCTTCAAAAAGGTTAAAAGAACAAATGTATTCAAATTATTTTTTATTTTAATTTTAAGTAATGTAATACTATTAAACTTAAACAAACTTTTGAGAATTAAGAAAAAAAAAGATAAAATTTAGAATCACTTTTTAATCTCTACATAAGATGTTAATGTTGTAATGTCAAGTATTTAAGAGAAAAAAAATGTTAAACATAAAGAAAAGAAAAGTTAAAAATATTAGCATGATGTTATTTGGATGTGACATATTATATTATGAGTATTTTAAATTGATTAAGTTTGGTAATGTCGTAAAATTATTATTTAAAAGTTGAAATTGAAGTGATGATTTCTAATGTATTTGAGATATATCAAGATACAAAAGTAAGATGTTTACACAGTTAAACATGTCTTGGCCTTTTTAAAAGAATACTTATCTAACTACAAATTTAACGTAATGTCAAATATTAACTTGAACATCGAAAACTTATGAGCACATATGTCTAATGTTCCTCAAAGTTGTGAGAATGATTTAAAATTTTGAAAGCAATGGCGAGGGAGGCATATGCATGTATATTTGAAGTGAATGAAATTAAAGTAGTTTTTGATATGATAAATGATGGAGTATAATAATAATAATGGCAATAGAATAGAGTAGAGGTGAAATTAATGGTTTATTATTGAATAGAGGGAACGTGTGGGGTGGGGCTATGAGGATCGAAGATGGAATAAAGAGAAATAAAGAAATGGTGAGACAAAGAAACATGATTTAAAGTCACAGTCTCCTCTTTGGAATTTGCAGACTAGACACACTTCATTCTCTCTGTTACATGTTTCTTCGTTTTCTGCCTTTAATTATCATTATTCCTATTCGTAAAAAACTATACACTTCCACCCTTTCACCTTTTTTCCTTTTCAACACACATATTAACAAAAATATAACCAAATGGACCATGCAAGCCCTTAATCAAGCTTTGCAATTGCATCATAATTACGTTTTATCGCAAAAATTAAATACTAATTCCAATCTAAATATGGTTCTACCAAACAAACCCCACGGACCCATTTATGGATCTATCAACAAACCTTAATTGATCCGACAAATTATGCCTACGTGGCCATCTTAAGATCACTCCTCCCACTAACATATTCTTTATTCAATACAACGGGACCACCACAAATCCTTTACTATTTTTATATTTTTTTAATATACAATCAAAAACTTATTTATATCCACTGTTTTTCCATTACCTATCTCACAGAATCAACTAACACGGATCTTTTATCTAATCAATCAATTCATTCTTAATTAATTATCATTAACTCACTGTAATTCTGTGGGTTCTTTTACGGTTTTAGTTTTTATATTAATAACGAGATCCATTTTTTATTAAAAAAATAGGATTTCATTCTCAAATATATTAGATCCAATTAATAAATCTACTAGCAACTAATACTGGTTCTGTTAACGATTTCATTAAGGATAAAACTTGTTAAAGAAGTTATTAAAAATAATATTAACTCTAATAAATATCACACATTTTAAAGGACTTTAAGTCATTATGTTTAATCTTGTTAGCAAAATACAATAAAACATGACGCATTGATTTAATAAGGATTTTGGTAATGTCGTCTATACCTCTTTTTAGTGTTTCTTTTCTCCATTACTCGTTAAAATGTAATACATATATCAATTTATATCATAATAAATATCAATTTATAAACTACTTTATAAATTTTTATTAATAATAAAAAATATTTTAAATATTAATAATTTTTAATTTATAAAATAATATTTAGTTTAATTAATATAATAATTAATTTCTTTTATAGCAAATATTTTCAATAATCTAAATTATGTCATTGTTAATCACATACTAATCTGGTAGAAAGAGTATTAGAAATGATATATATTTTATGAGCACTTGCAAAAATATCCGCAATAGATGGGATAAGTAACTTTTTAATTATCTCCAAAATAAATATCCACAATAGATAGAATAAGTATCTTCTTATTTAGTTAGAGAAAGGTATACATTGAGTATTTACTCCCAAAATTTAATGGAGTGAGTATAATTTAAGATATTCTTTTAATATTATGTTTCAGTATTATTTAATGCTATGTTTAACTTAAAATTATACATTACATGATTTAAGGGTTATATATGATAATAATAATAATGTAAATCACTATTTATATATTTTTAATATAAGGAATGATTACAAAATTGCTTGATCATATTTTTAAATGTTTTTTTATGTTATATTTGAATATTTTTAATGCTGTTTTGGATTATTTAAGAATGAAATTTCAAGTTTTTAAAAACTATTTTAATAAAATATATTTTTTAACACAATATATGATGAAATTTTGGATAGAAGTGCTCTTGGTTGATAAATAAATATTTGACAATTAATATACCAATGGATAAAAGAATCGAATATTGATTTTGTCTCACCAATAATATAAAGTCTTTGTTATAGTTAAACAAATACTATGCACAGCCAAACATGTAAAGATAACTACAATAAATCATGTAAATATATTCTTGTCTACAATGTTCATTGAAAGTAGATATACATGTTCAATCCTTCAGTACCCTCATAGATCATTGGTGTTATTGTAATACGAGATAGAAAAATCAACTATATTGTTCACACATAGTATTAGTATTAGAGTGAATGTTAAGAATTTGATTTTTAATAAAATAATTATTAAGAGAGAAATATTATAAATTGTATCAGTTAACCTATAACAATAGTTAGATGAGTTTTATCTTAATCAATTAAGAAAACAAAACTAAAAAACAAAGGTGGATCTTAACAAAAGTAAGGAACCTCAACCTTAAAGCAAAGAAAGGTTAATGTCATTAGTTAGTGATTAAGCGGTTATTTTGTATACTTTATTCATGCACAATATAAAGGTGTTGCAATACGCCTATGAGAGAAAGATAAGTTTGTCAACACTACATTACACCATGCGTATGAAAATTAGATCCTAAAATTATATTTAATTTTAATATATTATTTTGGTGTTCTAAAATTGGTCAATATTCACTATAGGTCCAAACAATAATACAAATTAAAGGGTGTGTAATTTTTTTAAAATTTTAAATTTTTATCATAAAAGATTAAAATCAAATAAATACTTTTGTTATACAATTTTTTTCTTATTTTTATTTTTACTAAATAATATTTATTTTTATTACATTTCTCATTTTTTCTTTCTTTTTTTAGTATTTTTTCCTCTATCACAAACAAACAGAGCTTTAATTGTAGAAGAGAAAATTGGAAGTGAAAAAATAAGTAATTTATTTTTTGAAATTATAAAATTAAAATAGTAAAGGAATATTGCAAATAATTTTTATTTTGAAAGGAAGAATCTTCAATTACCGTTAATATGTCGGCTTAAAAATCCTAAATTGAAAGCCTTCTCAAACAGTAGCTTTGAAAAGGTAAAAATGATATATGTACCATTGAGTTGATAAAAAAGTGAAAGAAAAAAAGGTATAAAATGAAATCGTGTATACTTTCGGTTAGTTATATATCATAACATAACATGGAGATTGTTCCCTACTAAAAATTGACTTGAGGTACTTCGGTGAGTGAGGATTGCGTTTTCGTCGGGTAACGAGCTTTTAGTTGGTCTTTGATGAGAAAGAAAGGTCCATCTGCAAAAAAAACTCTCTGATGCTTAAGTCAGTTGGAGCATAAAAATGGTAATAAATTCTTAACAAAGAGTTAAGAGTAAGAGTATAGAATAGAGTTTAGTGTGTCCTTTTATTGAGAGAGTCATAGCCTATTTATAGGTCTTGTTGGACTCAGAACATTAAAAAAATTATTGAATGATTATCATGAGATATAAATGGATTTTATAATAGTAATTAGAACCGTTAGTAACCTATAACCAATTTATGGTATAATTTATGTGTCTTAAATATAATATTAAACAGACACTTATTATCTGATTTATGTGCCTTAAATATTATATTAAATGAGCGGTTATTGGTCTGAATGTAACGGTTGTAATTGGGGGTATGTACATAAGTCCCCAGCTCGGAATCCAAGAAGATGTACAGGTGGATCAATTTGAAGGATGAATGAGTTCAGCTTGGACCCGTTTGGATTTAGTTTTTAGCTATGCTCATGGTTGAACATGCTTCGTTCTTGATTGAACTTGCATTATTTTGCTTTGCTCTTGGTTGAGCGAGTTGTTGTGCTCTTGGTTGAGTGTTTTTAAATGAACTTGTATTATTTTTGTTGCGCTATTGGTTGAAAGTTTTTAGTTCTTGATTGAACTTGACGAGATTGTATTGAAAAAAATAAGGGACTTTATTCTATCGAGCTTACCTTGTTAAAATCTTGCTTGGTAAAATCCTCCTTAGGGAAAAAAACCTAAGCAAAGGAAAAAAAAGTACAAGTTCTTAGTTTTCAACTATGACTCAACCTAATGTATGAAGCGGTTTAAGGCCCCTGATTGGACCAACTCCTCCAGAAGATCCCGTACCTTAAAGCACTCCTTCGTGCTATGACCTTAATTTTGGTGATAGTTGCAGTGCTTAGTTGGGTCCCTTGAAGGATTGATGGGGCTTGGTGTTGACAGACATACGAGTTTTAAGTTGCAGGCATATCAGAGTATGATCTCCCTCGAGGCATTCAGGGGGTTGTAGTTTTCAACTTCCCTAACCTCTTTCTTTTAATACCTGGGAAGGCCACCGAGGTTAGTGCTTTCATTGCCCTAGTCCAGGCATCCATGTTCTCCTCAATGCTTATATATCTTGTCGCCCTAGCCCGTAGTTGATCCATGTCCTTGGGGGGGTTTCGCATATAGGGTGTCCAAGAATTTCTTTGGACGTAGCCCCACCAGTAGGGCATGCATGGAGACGTCGGGTGTAGGTCGGGTATGTTCAGAGTAGCTCGGGCAAACCAGGTCATGAACTGTCTCAAGCCTTCTATCTCCCCTTGCACGACATTGTGCAAGGATGCTAAGGTGGAGGCCACGAGCTTGCAATATGTGAACCTGGCGAGGAACCTGCCACAGAACGTGCCAAATGAGTCTACTGAGATTTTGGGCAGAGAGTAATACCATTCCAAGGCCACCCCAACTAGAGTGGTGGGAAACAACCTACAGTTCACGTCCATGTCCTTTCCTTCGAGAATACCTGAGCCTGGGTCATATACCTTAACATTTGCCTCAAGATCTGAGGTCCCCGAGTATTTCTCCATATTAGGCCAACTCCATCATTGGGGCAATTGGACTCTCATAACCTCATCCTTGAAGGGATGAAAACCCCTTAGGTTGGTCTTCATTGTGCGGTTGATCAACGAGTCAGGAAGTGCCTTGAAGGGCTAATGCTCGTGCTCACGGCTCCCTTGCCCTGTCCTACATTGTGTGGAGCTCGATGGGGTTCCCCTCAGGATGATTTTCTAGTGGGAGTGCGAGATATCTGTTGGGAAAAACGGGTAATTTTTCCACTAAAACAAAACCCTAACAGAGCTATCCGACAAATAATATTGAATAAATAAAGCGGAATAATAAAAGAGATAAAGAGGAAAAACACACCCGAAAATTGTTAACGGAGTTCGGCCTGTTTAGCCTAATCTCCGAGCACAGCAAAAACAAC
>Ga0123342_1010591_pt1 | contig 10485 bp, 6 predicted proteins | sample Turbeawhitnodule_FD_89960 | JGI IMG/M metagenome (GOLD analysis project Ga0123342, IMG submission 89960) | Root nodule microbial communities of legume samples collected from Mexico - Turtle bean Mexico white nodule | ecosystem: Host-associated > Plants > Roots > Nodule | place: Mexico: Nepantla... | reverse complement strand
ACATATATATAAAAATGAAATTTACAATATATACTTAAAAAAAATATATTTATAAAAATATATATATATATATATATATATATATATATATATATATATATATATAGTAAGTCAAAAATAAAATAAATTTAACTATATTTAAAATACATTCTAAATAATTATATTTTTTAAAATTATTGACTTGAAATATATCTAACCTTTTAAAATATATAATCTTTTATATTTTTATTATAATATATATTATTTTCATCATCTTTTAGTTTGATATATGAATCGATATTTTTAAATAACCAAAAAATTATAGTAAAACATTAATATGAACAATTAAATTTTTAATCGATAATAATTAGGTCCATTAAATCAATTAAGTATAACTATTTTAACTTTAATAATATGGTAGTGTTTTTTTTATGTTATAAGAATGAGAGTGGTATATATATAAAATAAAAATAGGAACAAATCCCATCAAGTATAACAGTGAGTTAAAGCAAAAGTTTACTGTGTTGTATCAAGACAATCAACTTTTGTTTCTCCTGAAACAGAAACACAGTTCAAGCTTTTCTTTTCACATGGCTTTCAAGCATGCAAACATGGAACATTCTTAAATTTCATGAGGGGCAACCCAGGATTCTACGATAACATGTGGGTTTATTGTCTTGGAAAAGCAAAAGAGAGAAAACAAAAAAATCTACTATATATTACAACTAGTACTAAATTTTATCTAGGAGAGCTACCAATTTGAAGTTTAACAAGAGAATTGTATGCACCATCACGTCCGAGTGAAATCAATTCGTTATGTGAACCTTGTTCTACAACCTTCCCGTTCTTAATCACAGCAATGTAGTTGGATTTCTGTATTGTAGAGAGCCTGTGAGCCACTGCTATGCATGTTCTTCCAACCATTATCTTCTCTAGTGCTTCTTGGACCAAGATCTCTGACACACTGTCAAGTGCACTTGTTGCCTCATCTAGAAGAAGTATTGCAGGATTCTTCAGAATGGACCTAGCTAATGCTATTCTTTGCTTTTGACCTCCTGATAGCTGAACTCCTCTTTCACCACAGTATGTCTCATACCCTTCATTCATTCCACTGCCACACAAAAACCACCAAGACAAAAAAAGGGTTTCAAGCTGCAGCTAATGCAGTTTAACTTCGGAAAATCTTTTGCCATTACAAAACTTAATATTTATATCATGTTTAGATAGCTATAATTTGATTTTCTCTTCTCCTTGAAGGGATAAGGTGGCCCAAACACAATGTCTAAAAGATATAAGTAACCTTTATAAGTTAGTTGGAAGAGCATATAACAGATTATAACTTAGGAATAAATACTTGTGTAATGTTTGGGAGAATTTATGATACTTGCCAAATCTATTTTCAACTTATTTTCAGAAGCTCTCTAGGATAGCTTATGGAAACAACTACTTCTTATATAAAAAGGTAAACCCTGTTTCATTTTCGATTAAGGAAACAACTTATTCATGAGTGCTGTTATGTTAGTCACTTTTTCAATAAATGTGAGCTGCTATATAAGCTAATTATAGAGGAGCTTTTACTTTTAAGGAAAAGAGAAATTGAAAAAGTTGTGTCAAATGCTACCTAGTGTTTAGTTGTTCTTCTCTCTAGCAGACTGAGCATGTCAATATGTTAAGTTTAATTGTTGTTTGTTTCCTTAATGTTGTGTTTAGACAAATGAAATTTTTTTTGGCATCAGAACAAAGAATGCTTAAAAAAGTGATTCTGAAAAAGCTTTTTCTTGTTAAATTTATTTGCAGTTCTCGCGTACCTTATGAATTCATGAGCATTAGCCAAAGATGCTGCCCTTATTATCTCAGATTCAGTTGTGTTTTCTTTCCCATAGGCAATGTTTTCTCGTATGGTGCCAGAAAAAAGGGCTGGCTCCTGACTCACTAATGCAATTTGTGATCTCAGCATTCTTAAATTATAGGACTTGATGTCTTGCTCATCAATGCATACCGTTCCCTTTGCAGGATCATAGAACCTTTCAATGAGACCAATAACTGTTGATTTACCACAACCACTGTGCCCCACTAGAGCTACTGTTTTCCCAGATTCAACTTTAAGACACAAGCCCTTGAAAATCATTTGATCAGGTCGAGTTGGATATGCAAAGAAAATATTTTTTAGCTCAATTCTGCCCCTTATTTTCCTCTTTTTCTCACCACCCCATGATGTCTGAGGATCAATCTCAGTTTTCCTTTCTAGAACTGCAAAAACTGATCCAACTGCGCTGCTTCCTTTGGACAAGTCAGAAGTCATGCTTCCAGCATCTGCAATAATGTAAGCAGTGAAGAGTAATATTAAAAATGCTTGGAAGAGGTGCTCTGGTTCTATTTTCCCATCTATCAAGAGCCTCCCACCATACCAATAAGCCAGTGCTGTTGATGAAGTGTTGAAAAACTGGGAGCTAAAAAGACCAAAGCCTGAAATCCATGACTGCCTAATACTCTCCTTTTTAGGCCCTACCATTGTGGATTTGAAAAGTGCCAACATTCTTTTCTGAGAGCTGAAGGCAGTTATGGTTCTATGGTTTATAACAGCTTCACTTGCAAGTTGGCTTCCTTCCCTTTGTGCCTTGCGAGCTTTCTCGGCCATACTCTTCATCAAGACACTTCTTGAGTAAAAGCTTCCAATCACTAATGGCTGCACTGCAATCATCACAAGGGAAAGCCTCCATGTGAGCACAAGTCCTAGAGTGTAGGCAAAGACAGACCCAAAAACTGCTTGAGCCAACAAAGACAGTCGATCTCCAACAAGGGAACGGACCAAGTTGGCTTCAGAGGATAATCTTGCACAAATGGACGCACTAGTGTTCTCTTCATCATCAAACCATCCTATCTCAAAAGTCATCAACTTCTCTAACATCTTCTCTCTTATTCTTTTAGTCAACCTTTCTCCCATAACTGCAAAGTTATAGTGCTGAAGAATACTAGTGAAGAAGTTGAAAACACCAATTCCTAAGAAAATGAGGGCCAGGTCTTTCGCTTTAGATTTCATCTTAGAGCTATCAGTTTCAAAATAAACTGATATAAGTTTTCCTACACAGTATGCATTCACAGGTTGTACTGCTCCTGACCCTATTGCTCCTAAGATTCCTAGCATTGCTCTTCCCAACTCAGGTGCATTCATTTTCAGCAAACGCCACTGTGAAGGAGCTGGATGATTTGCTCGTTTCATATTATCTTCATAACTATCATCATCCGGATCATATTGGATAGAATATGAGTAAGGTGTTCCCATGGAAAACCCCTGACTGAAGGGATACAACATTGGAGTGCCTACAGTGCTTGATCTGAAACTCACAGCTGGACTTTGTGGAGTGCTCATTCTGTGGAAGTTCTTTCCTTCTATTTGAAGATTGGAAGGTTTGAATTCATCAGTTTGAGTTGTTACTTGCTGCAACTCTACCATGTGAGCATACTCACCATCAGTCAATTCCATGAGCTCATTATGAGTACCTGTTTCAATCACTCTCCCTGCTTGAAGGACTGCAATCAAGTGAGCAGATTGAATTGTAGACAAGCGGTGAGCGATGATGATTGTTGTCCTTCCTTTTGAAGCTTGATCAATGGCTGCTTGTACCACTCTTTCAGATTGAGCATCCAATGCACTGGTAGCTTCATCAAGCAAGAGAACCTTTGGATCCCTTAGCAAGGCTCTTGCTATGGCAACGCGTTGCTTCTGCCCACCAGACAACTGAAACCCAAACTGCCCAACCTAGGAAAACCATAGTGGTTTGCAATAACAAGGCTTTAATGGTATTTTACATAACAAATTTAAATAAATTTAGTTCTCTACTTTTCACTGTTTTGTTTTTATAGACCTTGTAAAAAGTATATTATTTGGTCCATGCATGAACAAGTGCTTGTAAAATAGTACTCGGCAACTAAGCAAAATCTGAAACTGCAGTAACTTCGGTAAACAGTAAGAATCAATTTATAAGCATTTTTTCATGTAAGGATCAAACTAAAGTGTTGATTTTTCGATGTAGAGACCAAAATGAAAAGGGGTATAAAGTCTTGTTCATTTAATACAATATTAAAGATCAAACTATTTTGATGTGCTCTGGTGCTATAAAGTATTAGGTAGAGAAACCTTTGAATATTATTATAATGAAATTTCAAAAGAAGCATGCTCAAACACAAACAAATTTATAGAAATTTTATTCCATTTTCTTCTTTTCTTCTCTATATGTATTATAGTTTGTTTTCATAGTTCATCTGAGGAATCAAGTTGAGACCAACTTACTTGAGTTTCATATCCATCTGGCAACTTGACAATGAAATCATGTGCATTAGCTGTTTTAGCCGCAGTTATCACACTTTCCATTGAAGCTCCTTCTTTTCCAAACAATATATTCTCTTTTATGGAAGTTGCAAAGAGAACAGGCTCTTGATTTACAAGACCAAATTGGGATCTCAACCACTTCAGTTGAAGCCTGTTAGTCTTGTGACCATCCAAGAGTATCACTCCCTCAACAGGGTCATAAAACCTTTCAAGCAGTGCTATGATAGTGGATTTACCTGAACCACTACCTCCCACAAGGCCTACCTTCTTGCCTGCTGGAACAGTGAGATTGAATCCTTGCAAGACTGGTGAGTCTGGTCTAGATGGGTAACAAAAGTAGATGTCTTGGAATTCAATCTCCCCCCTCACATATGATAAGGCCTTTCCCTTCTTATCTTCAGAATCTATGGTTGGCACCCGATCAATCATTTCTAAAAGACGTGTGACTGCAGCAGTTGCCTCTGTGATGGCAGTTAAATTTGGAAGGGCACTTAAAATGCTCCTGAAATTCATGAAGTTAAACATATAGGTATTAACATGTCATGTTAAAAATGTGAACTATATGATGAAAAACTAGAATATAAAAGATGAGAAAATCACTCACAAGCCTCCCATGAGAACATTGAAGCCAGCTACAAACACATGGCCACCTTGTTCTCCTACTTTAGTGATCAGAATTGTTCCAACCCAAGCCTGAAAACCCCAACTTATATAAATGACCCCCATACTTCCCAACATCAACCCTTTTGCAAAACCTTGCTTTATTCCAAATTCCAGTGTTTTCTGAAGTGCGCTGCTAAATCTGTTTAGTGTTTGATTCTCCCCAACATATGAATAAACAGTTCTTATTGAAGATATTGCCTGTTCTGCTATCCCCCCGGCAACCCCATAAGACTCAATCATTTTCATTGCCAGATCCAACATGATCTTCCCAAATACAAGTGCTGGAACAATGAACATGAGAGAGAGGGGTATGGCTGCCAATGTAAGTCTCCATGAAAGTACAAATGCAAAGATGTGGCAGAATAGGAATGTTGACATATAAGCCAGGCAGTCAGGTATCTACACTCAGAAAGAAAGAAAAAGTATAAATTAATAAAACAGAGAAATAAAGAGTTCTGTTTTTATCAGATTTTGAAACCCATCTATTAAAAAGTTACCAAATGAGTTAGATTTCAAATTCATGTTAAGATCAGATTCACTGGCTACCTTGTGAACAATTCTTATGAAGAACGTGTTCACTTGTTAACAGCAGAGGAGATTAAATTACATTAAATGCAGAATATATTTCAAGGAACAAAAATGAGATAAAAATGAAGAAGGAATCAGAATATTATCATAAGGGACTGCTTCACAATCACAACAATTACAAAAGTTCAAATAAACTCAAAGAGTTGTTTTTGTAGACCTGCAAAGCCATGTTTCTCATTGCGTAAAAAGTAACCATTACAAGTGTTGTACTTTACTCGATAGGAAGAAAATGTAAATAAAAAAGGGTAAACTATATGAATTCTCAAACGTTGTCAGAAGTAACCTATTTTCATTAAATGAGTAACAGATGATAAGAAGCAAATGTATTGTAAATAAGACAGAAGACCTGATACTGCATTGTACTGAAGAAATATTCTCAAATTCTAATACTCCTATTTGATATGTTTTTCTTCAACACTTTAAGTCTTTATCTTAGCAATTCAAACTTTCCTTTTGGGAGGGCCTTCGTCATTACTATGTCTGCTAATTGATCTTCAAAACTGCAATGTTCCAAACATATTTCCTTTTCTTATGATTTTTTTGTTTCTCTAATTGCATGATGTCTATTCTTGATATGCTTTGTTCTTCCATGTTTAATAGGTTCCTTTCCAATTGATATGGTAGACTTGTTATTTTATTCAAAACTTGTTGATTTGCTATAGTAGCTGCTGAACTATATTCAGCTTCAGCTGTGGATTCAGCAACTACATCTTGCTTCTTTGAGTACCAACTGAAAACACCACTTCCACATGAAAGTACATACCCTATTGTACTCTTTGCTTCGTTTAAGCTTCCTACCTAATCACTGTCAGAGTAACCTTGAAGATTTTCACTCTTCTTCTTCATGAACTAAAGGCCAAGGTCAATTGTGCCTTTGAAATACCTCAAAAATATTTGTCCTACACCCATGTGAAGTTAGCTTGGTGAGGGCGTGAGTCTGGATAACAAACTTTTTGTAAACATTAAGTTTGATATTATTGCAGACAAATACAACAAACATCCAATCAAACTTCTATACAAATTCATTTTGGTCCCATCTTCATCCAGGCCCAACTTTTCATTTACCATCAATGGAGTGGTGGTAAATGAAAAGTTGAAATGCTGAAATCTGGAGTTATACAAAATAGCAACAGTCCATTTACCTTTCCAGTTATCAACAAAGTGGGAACAGTAGCTTACAGACTGCTTCTGCTAGAAATTCTAAAGTGCATAATGAGTTTCATGCGTCTCAATTAAAAAAACCTGTGGGAAAAGCCCTCACTTCTACTGATGTGCCTAGTCAAATTACAGAGGTTACTACAGCAAAGGAACCAGAGACTATATTAGATCGCTTGATTGTTAAAAGAAGAGGTCAAGCTGTAACTAAGGTTCTTCTCAAATGGAAGAAGCATCAAATTCAGGAAGACGCTACGTGGGAGTTTTATTATGATATTGGCAGAAAATTTCCATCTTTTCATTCTTGAGGTCAAGATTCAAGAATGAAATTAAGGGAGGGGTAATAATATAGATCATTTTTTTAGATAGTTATAATTGTCATCTTTACCTTGTATTCTCTATAAATTCATTTAAAAAAAATTAATGAAGCTAGCTATAAGTATTATACAGAAACTTCCTTGAATCTTTTCTATCTGATCTCACATCCACTAAGAAAACTCAAATTCCTTTCTTCCCTAGGAATTCCTATATCTTGTTCTTGGTTTTCTTTGAATTACAGCTGTGATTCCCGGGATTCCTATCTTTCTAAATAATAACCGTATCATATTCTTTTAATTGATTCCCTTAAGGTTCTTGCTAGCAGGATCCATTACTTACTACAGATCAACCAACTTTTTTTTGTAAGAAAATTAATGAGCAGAGTTTAATTTCAATGCACTGTAAGTATACATTTTTTTAAAATATAAAAAATACCATTGGTATTAATTTTAAGATAGTTATGGTAAAAATCATAAAACTTACTATACAAGACAATTTATGATTAGATGACAGCGTAAAAGTCTCTTACACTCATAGTGCATACACTATTTTTACTCAGAGAAGTATGTCACTAATGCACTTATTATGTACTAGTTTTACTTTTGGAGATATGTGATTATGATCATCATTGAATTCCAAACAAGTATGAGAAATGCATAACTGCGGAAAAACCTTCTCACACAAGACAACTTGGATTGTATTGGCATCTGAGGAAATGAGTGAGACAACTTGGTAGGTTGTTGAAGTACCACCAGTCTGTGTGTCAAAGAAACCAACTTCTTGTCTTAGGACTGATTTTAGGTATTCCATTCTCATTCTGGAAGCCTGTCTCTCAGCAGTTCTTGTCCAACATATTCCTTCTGTAGTAGACGACATCAATTGGTATCAAGAATGAAAAGTAGTTAGATTTCCTTTTTCTAATACTAGCAATGCTAATTGCATAACTTCAAACTTGATGTTAAATCTGCTAGGGAAGTAACTGAGCTACAAAATGTACAACTTACCAATAAAAGCTGAAAGTCCAACTCCAAGTGCAGCACAAAAAAGCCTCAACGCATACTGAAAAAAGGCAAGTTGCAATTTCAAAAACTGTTGAGTAATCATGTCATAAAACTCAAATTGTGGGAAGACCTTGCTTAAGTGGTAATCTTCATTAGATGGATAAATCAGTTTCTACGTGCATGCTCCAGTGATTTCTTAAAGTTTCATGACTACTTACTTAGAGTTAAAGAGACAAATAACTTCTTTTTTTTTCTGAAACTCACATGACAACTTTAACTTCTAAATCAAATAACTGCCAAAAGGTTAGCATAAGCAGTTTCCATCAAAATTGTGTACTACGAGCTGATGCATTTCTGCCACACATATTACACCAGTTGTCTATAGCTGAAGGGTACAGATTTTATTGAACAAGCTCACCATGTTCACATCATGCTTTGTCAAGTGACTGTTTTTGTCTCCGAAGGCGTTGATCACTTCACTAAGAATGTAAAACATGAGAGGGGTCTGTAGTCCATCTCCAAGGCTTCCCAAGGTCCCAAAGAACATCAACAATTTGTCCACTCCATCTGCATAACGAAACAAACCATTGTTCCCCATTTCCCCTTAACCCTCCCTGTGAAGAGATAGATACCCCTTAATTTATTTTTTCAAGATTCAGTACCCTCTATCACCAATCTCAGTGAAAATACTGAAAGACTAACATATACAAACTCTATTCTCTTAGCAAAATCAGCAGCTAACAAATGGCTCTTACTGTTGTCTTTTTTCAACCAAAACCGTAAAGGTTACAATTCAAACTTAGAAAACATTGTTTTGTGTAATTTGATATATGTGGTGTTTGATAGTTGTTGTTGTTGCACCTAGTTTATTAGCCCGGCACAAAATTCCATGAGGGTCACTGTTAATCTGTCTTCTTGCAGTTCTTACAATAATATAGATTAATGCAAAGAATCATTCCCGTTATAACCTGGATATGCTGTGTTGCCAATTGGACCTAGTCATGTATTGTTGCCAACTTAATAAGGCAATGATCCGATATTTCCAAGGCACGTCTATTGGCAATGTCTTTCTACCTTTGCATTGTTATGTAGGGCCAATCTCACTCGAGGATTCCAAAATTTCCATTTCTTGTCTTTGATATCGATCAGTATCTACTTGCCTTCAATGGTATCATTTTACCCGAAAAACAACAAAGAAAAAAACCATATATGTGTGTGTATATCTTGTAAAGATAGATAGATATTCAGAGAGAAAAAGTTAGTTTAACATACATAATGTAAGATTATTATCTTGTATAATTACTCTAAAATTCATATTTATGATAATTTTTAACTGTTTGATATTATATATAAACGTTCATGTATATCAACGCCCTTAGTGTAAACAAAGATGAAAGTCCACACTTCGTTCTAAGCAGCTACAACAATCTCTAGATTTTGGCCATTTGTCACTAAGGAATGTAGTCTTTTACTAAATAAAATATGCTGCCGGCCTCACTCAGAAAGAGGTACTTGATTCAATCTTTGTTGCACATATTTTCTGTGACAAGGAGAATTTGCAGTAACAGGTTCCTATAACATCATCTTTCACCATTTAATATTAGTAAGCTTTCTACAAAATTGCTCTTAGCCGTCCTGAGCCACTTAGAAGGATTTAATTCTTGTATTTTTATTTTTTTATGATGTGGAAAGTGTTCTTTTGTTTGAGGGTACAATAGTGGTAACTGTTGGGTGTTTAGTTAGTGTTTATTCCAGTGTATCATGGTAATTGTAGAAGAAAAAATAAATATCATTTTACATTTTTAATGTACTATTAAATAATTTTTATATATGTAACAATATCAATGACAATAAGGTTAATTTTGCAGCTTTTTTACTCAACCATTGCTGTCATTAGTGAATATGTCGTGGAGATTTTCGTTAGCAAAACAAGTCCTATTAGATAGAGACCGATTTTTTTCCCATTCTTCATTTTTATCGCGTATGAAGTAAAATAGAAGACGTAGTTGTCACGTTAATTTCTCCTTAAAATTTTGCTAGGGAAATGTGAGTACAAGAGAAAATTAAAAAAAAATAAAAATCAGGGCACAAATTTATTTCCTCACCTCAGTGTTTTCCATGACGAACCATTAAAAAATATATCAATGACACTAAATAATTTTGTTTTCTAAATGACTTCAAATCTCCAATTATTTACATCTCTCTCATTTTGTGAAATTGGAATACGAGACTGCAAGAAGAATAAGTTGGCATTTTCCAAAAAGTCTTCGGTGTTTCTTATACAAATCTCAAGAAACAAATTAAGAGTAAAATGATAATTTGTTATATTTAGAGCACCTCCTTTCCAAAGTGATTTGTGGTACCTTTTTTTTTTTTTTTTTTTTTATTTTTTTGTTTTTTTTTTTTTTTATTTTATTTTTTTTTTTTTTTTTTTTTTTTTTTTCTTTAGTT
>Ga0123342_1010590_pt1 | contig 10485 bp, 7 predicted proteins | sample Turbeawhitnodule_FD_89960 | JGI IMG/M metagenome (GOLD analysis project Ga0123342, IMG submission 89960) | Root nodule microbial communities of legume samples collected from Mexico - Turtle bean Mexico white nodule | ecosystem: Host-associated > Plants > Roots > Nodule | place: Mexico: Nepantla... | reverse complement strand
ATCAGGGATTTGTCTTCATCAAATAGGGGGAGATTGTTGAACCAAGTGTGTTCAAGCTTTGAAGAATCCAAACCCTTTGAAGGATGATGAAAGGCTAGCTGTGCTTGCTGTTGCTGAGCTGTCTTTTAGTTAGGATCTGGGGTAGATTTTATGTGTAACCCACCCTTGATTGAATCCAAAGCATAAGCATTATCAATCCTTTTAAAAGAAAAGTGTTTTTCAAACTAAGTGAAAAACAACATTTTGTTTTGTCGAAACAACCGATTGTTTTATACTTAGGAGTTTTTAGAAAGGTTGAAAACTGTTTTCAATGGTTGACTTGCTGTAAAAAACAAAACAACCGATTGATTCGTGGAAACAACCGATTGTTTGTTTTGGTACCATAACATAAACTTGTTTTGTGCTTTGACTGAGCATTAAATGATTTTCTAACTGTTTACGCTCCAGTTTTTAATGCTTTGACCAATCTTTAAATGCAATGAATAGTTTTTTAAGATTTGATAACAAATAACAACTTTGATTATATACAGAAAAATAGATTTGAGTTTTTCAAGAGATTGAGATTTTGAAAAGTTGAGAATTGCTTAGAGATTGAGTTTGACCAAAAAGTGTGAGATAGGATTTTTCATCTTGTATTGATTTCAGATTTGTTTTGTAACAAGTGTAATACTTTGTATCTTTTGAAAGAACCTTGTGTGTTTGCTGAGAAGTGTTGTGTGTTCTTGAGGGGATCAAGATCAGCACTCTTAGTGTTGTTGTGCTGGACCAAAGGAAGTGTGTGTCTTGAGGGGATCAAGGTCACTTCTTTGGTTGTGTTGTAAGTGATCTAGGGTTGATTGCTTAATGGATTTCCTCAGTGGTTTTTGAGAAGACTGGATGTAGCTCTGGATTTAGGGTGAACCAGTATAAACCTCTGTGTGCATTCTCTCTATCCTTAATCTCTTTAAATTCAGTTTGGTTATTTGTGAACTGGTATAAACAACCGATTGTTTCTGCGAAACAACTGATTGTTTTTCTGGTGCTGTGTTTTTTGTTTTGTGTTTTGGCAAACTGAATTCCTTATCAACTGTTTCTCGAAGTAATTTCATTCTTGACTTAAAAGTTTGCGAAAACCCTCTTTAAACCATTCACCCCCCCTCTAGTTTAAAGCCATACTTTCTAACACATATGGCCGGAAATCCTGTAGACATGTTGACCAAGCCACTTCCACCGGCTAAGTTCGATCATTACCTGAACTTAGCCGGTATTATCCATACTTAATCAAGGCTTCATGGCGAGAGAGTGTTCCAGTCAAAGGCAAGTCAAGGTGGAGATTTGTGGGTTACGACTCACCTTTTTCGTTTTCTTGGCATAATTAGGAGGTTACTTACCACAATTAATTGTTATCAAATGGGAGGTTACTTACCATTAATTGTTTTTATTATTGTTGTCTCCTAGAACCACTATATATAGTGGCTTCCTTCAAGAAATGTAACACACAAACAAATAGCAACATACACTTGCTTCCTCTTCTTTTCATTTACTCTGTATTTCTTCTCTTGGGTGTAAGTGTTTAACCCATATAGAGAGAATTTGTTTTGGAGCTATTTATCTATTAGCCTGAGAGGAATTCATTGTACTCTCAGTACCATTATAGTAGAAGTTTTGGCTCTCTCGCCGATGGTTTTTTACCTCTATTTAAAGGGGTTTTCCACCTAAAAATTTCTAGTATCATTCTCATTTTCCTTGTTACTTTAATTTCTCATAATATTTGGTTGAAATTATCACGCTTTCACACACGATATCCCTACAAGAACCAACATGTAATTGCTACAAAGGTTTTTCTACTCTCTTAACAACAAAACATATCAGCCAAGCCTAAAAACGGACTCACAGCTCTCAACAAACCCAAAAGCTAAAAGGTTGTTGCTCCCTGTTTTACACGATGACAATATCAGAACCAAACCTGCAACCTAGCAAAACAACACTTGGTGGCCAAATGCGGGAGACATATGAATATAGGACAGACACAAATTACATCCTTCACCTAAACCAGCATAAATTCAGCTTCTGCCAAAAGCATCGTCCAGAAGCACCATTCGAAGCTGCCTTGCTAAACAGTGCAGTGAGGCAAGCATATTCAAGACATAAAGAAACTAGCGGGAGGAGGAACCTGATGTCACCTACCAGCAGCACTGTCCAGGTGCACCATTTAGAGCTGCCTTGCTAAGGAAAAGGTTGCTTAGCCTCTCCAGACATAGACAAACAGTCGCTGAACTTGAATTGTGTCTAACCTGCAGATACCAAACAACAACATCAACCATCCTTCAAACAACATTATGCCTGGAGAAGTGGACAGATTTGGTAGCAGAAACCGAAACACGCTTAGACCCTTTAGGGACTGCCACTAGTGCTTAACTAGGTAATTTAGTTGCCAATATCTCATTTGCATCGGGATATTTTTTTTTTTTATCAACAATAAATAAAATAAATTGACAGGGATACTTCAGGGATATCCCAACCCGTTTAAAAAAAAAAAAAGTGGTTAAAACATAAAGGCTTAAGCTTTATCAAACCAAATTCAGCTTAACTAGTTACACAATGCTTCACTTGCTGAACTCCTTAAACTAATTAAACATGACAAAAGATCAGTGCATGTGTCCAAGCCTTTAAGAGCAACATCCTACAGATGCACCTTCAACACTGACTGTGGCAGCAAGCAATTTAGGAGCGGAAACTAGCTTGCCAAACAACTCTTTATACTAGCATTACCAACTCCATCCTTTGCCTTAGAATATTTTATATTTTGTATTTTAGGCACCTAACCCAACAAGCCTGCTATGCTCCGCGAACCATATCTAAAGAATTCTGACACCGGCATTATCAACACCAACGCAACTCCTTTGTGTAAATTGTACTGTGCTAGAATTCTTTTCTCATCCCAAATATCCCGGTTGGGAAGCCTCTAAAAGCCTGTGTTACTACACCAGTCCCACACACTGATACACTTGTGCACCTTTGCTCCAATCTACTTACACACCTCTGCAGCAATCTGGAATAAAGCTTATGGTTCTAATCATAGACCACACTAACACTTATTTCAAAGCATCAATACTTCCATGCCTCTGCACCAGTCTTCCTTCTCACCTCTGCAACACTCTATTAAATTAACTACTTAAATCAGTGTTCTCATGCTCTTAACTCATAAAAGTCCTCTTCAAAGTTCCTACCACCACCCATGATTAATAGAATGAGCACATTGCATAGGTGCTCCTACTTCGGAGCTGAACAAGCCCAGCACCAGCTGCATAGGACCATTAGCCAAATTCCTTCCCATACCACCATTAGAACTAGCCTCATTTAGAATTGCTTTGAGCTAGGCAGATTCCAACCTGTTTCCATCAGATATAATAGCACACACAGTAGCTTAAAACATTCTTACACTTCTTTGACAGATGCCATGATAGGCCCTCCACTTCAACTCTACGTAAGTCACACTATGATTGTTGTTTACATTCAGTAGGAAAAAACCTTTACTGGCAGAAGCATTCACTGCCATCCTCTCCCTTGTATCTGATAACTAATTCAAACTACATTGACCAGCTGCCACTACTTCTCCTACCATGAGCCTATCTACACCGTGACCCTTTTACTGACATAGAAGCTTTCAGTAAAGAGTGTATTGTTCATCATCTCCACTGGCCTACTCCAATGAGATTTGTGACGTTTAGCACAACTCCAGTATAGGAGCTGTGTTGCAGCAGTGCCACTTCCATTCATTACATCTCCATTGATTCTCCCCAGAACCAACAAACCAGAAAACCAGCACCACGAAACAATTGGGCACCTTAACAACATGAAGAATGAAATTTCAGCTAACAACAATAAGGCACTGGTTAGGATTCAATAGCCAGTCAGAAAATGCATACGAGAAACCAGGTGCCTTGTGTTTTAACCACAGCCAAGACAATAACTGAGCATTTTGGAAAGCTTCATCTGCATCGGGGACCCCTCCTTTAAAAACAACTTGGTTTCGCTGCTCCCAAATGCATCTAATAATTGCTGCCCATATCCACACCTGATTTTGCGCACTTGATAAGTGGATTAAGTAAAAATTTTCCAAGTGGTTCCTGATGTCCTTGTTGTGGACTCCCAAAATACCAAATACGTTGCGCGTGTTCGCAATCAAGGAAGAGATGTTGAGATGATTCCTCTGACACTTTGCACAAAACACACAAAGACGAGTCCACGGAAACTCCTCTTCTTATGAGATTGCCAGTGGTTGGAAGTCTGTCAAGAAGGACTCTCCAGACAGTGATAAGTACTTTGGGCATGGCTTTCAGCAGCCATAAAGTACCAAAAACATTATCCGCTACACCATTGGTTTGATGATGATCCAAGAAGGAGTATGTTGATTTCACCGAGAACACCCCTTTTGGGTCTCCCCTCCATACAAGGTGATCTTGAACTTCCTGGCGTATCACACCAGTTGTCAAACTTGAGAACAACTCTCCTTCCATATTCTCCTCCCAAACATATCTTTCTCTTCTCCAGTTTAACCGCCACCGCCACAAACCATCCTCCCACCTTCCTACCTCTTCCACCGTCTTACCTTGATCTAACGACAAAGCATATAATCTAGGATACAAGGTTTTGATACAATTGTTTTGAAGCCACACATCCTCCCAGAATCTAGCTATGCCTCCATCCCCTACTTTCCATCCAACAGCTTTATGGAACCATCCTTCCTGTTCTCCCTCACCACATACTTTGATTATATCCCTCCACCTCCACGATTGATATTTCAACCCCAGTTGTCGACTTCCTGTTTCTGAGACATATTTTGATTTAAGTATGTCTTTCCATTTCCCTTCCTCTTCGCTCATAAACCACCATTTCCATTTTGCCAGTAGAGCAGAGTTAAAACTTTCCATTCTTATTTCCAACATGCATTGATCGGTGATAACCCCGATTACTTCATCTCCAACATAAAAACCTTATTTCTCCTCCCAATCATTCTACAAGAATAGCCTTTGATACTGAGTTAATGCGTCTACTTCACAGAGACCACCTTGGTAAGGTGCTGCCAGCCCATCTCAAACTAGATACATAAGCTCCGTAGAACATTAAACCAGCATCAAACAACAAAGCACCACGTTCCTACCTACCAAGATAACCCCATTCCATTACTTGTAACTTTTAATACACGGTACATGATTCAAATACCAGTCTGAGAAAGAGTAATCGAAAACTTTTGCCCTATGTTTTAACGAGAGTCATGTCTAAATGATAGCCATATAGAATATCTCTTCCTCCTTGACTACCCCTTGTTTAAAGACAAATCCCTTGTTTAAAGAAAACTCTATTTATGTGATCCCATATGCATCTCACTACAACTGCCCATAGACCTTTCTAAATCAGATTCTACTTTTTGTTGACATGCATTAAGTGAAAACTCTCTAAATGATATATCAGCCCTTCATGTTGTACAAACTGGATACCAATCCATCTAAAGCAGAGAAACCACACTCGCCGAGCACAAGCACACTGGATAAACAAATGTTGAGACGATTCATCCGTCGCATGACAAAGTGCACATGTAGGATTATTTACCATCTAACCTAGTTGGAATTTTATCCAACAATACCCTCCATGCATTAATCAACACATTGGGCATTGCCTTAGCGTTCCAAAGCATCTTGAAGATCCCATCACTGTTAGTAGAAACATGGTTGGACAAATAACCGAACGTAGAATTCAAATCGTTAATAGTTCGTCACAGTTCAATAGTGCCCCAATTAGGGGTGGCAGGTCGGTCTATACCCCACTATGAAAAATGCAGGTCAAAATCACTGTTTTGGTCCATTTATCCATTTAGATATGTCCCATATAACTCGCAATCTGCATGGTGAAGAATGGAACTCGCATAATAACAAAAAAGGGTGTTTTGTCTTTATCCCTCAAATATTTTTCTATAGCCCACCAATTAGAGAAATCGAATTTTGAAAGTGTCAAAATAGGTTTTTTAGATTTCGAAAGGTATGATAGGTGATCTAGAAATGTTAGTTTAGGATTTTTTTTATTTTTCTACAATTAATTTTATATTGTGAAAATTAAATTTCGAAATTGATGAAATGCAATAATAAATTTAAATGAGTGCATGAAGAAAAAAAAATTGTCTCCTTTAATAATTTTTTAATAAAATATTAATTTTTATGCGAGCTAGTTAATAAATTAAGTCCGCGTTAATTAAACAGGGCGAGCAAACCATTGCCACCCTAACTCCAATGACAAACTTGCCTTCATAGCCATATATATATATATATATATACCATTTTATTTTTCCTTTCTCCCATGTTTGGGTTATATTTGGTAATTCACATTAGCATTTTATTTTCCATTTGTCATTTGAATAATGGTGAAGGTGTACGTATCTAAATGTGGTTGAGGTGATGAACCGGTCTAAGAAGTAGGCAAAATAGCCTAGTCGAAATACAGCAAGTGTAACCTAAATTGAATTCAGTAATTTGGTTTTAGCTTATTGTTTAAAATATAAAAATAATATTATTTTATTGAAATATATTATGTACTATAATTATATGTAAAAATGTTTTATATAAAATTAAAATTAATTTTATCAACAAGACTTCAATATTAAAATACATATTTTATGTTTAATTTTTTATATCAATTACTACAACTATGTAAATAGATAAAAAAAAAGTTAAAAAAAAAGAAAAAATTGAAAAAATGGGGGTCATCCCGTCAACCCACCCTCTGACAAGGACTATTACTAATTTTAACTCGTATCACCTTTGCAGGTCGGGGCAAAACGAGTCAGGTTGACTCGTTTTGTCACCCCTCATTAGATATCAATTTAGAAGTTTATTTATAAATTTTATTAATAATATAAACTACTTAGATACCAATAACTTTTTTAAGTATCTAATTTAATTAATATAGTGATTAATTATTATTTTTTATCTAAAATTAGTTTCTATTTAATGATTTTCTTGTAGTGATAGGTAAGATGATCACAATTATAATCTTTATATTCACATTTATAACATGTATATCCATAAGTGAATCCCAAACCATATTAATTTTTTTAATTTCAATTATAAACTTTCTGAAGCAAATTACGATTTGTTTATACCAACATCAATGAATTTGAATCAGAAATCAAGTTTAAAAGTTCATTAGTAACTGGTGTTAATTATTTTAGTTAACTCAAAGTGATATAGTAAAAAAGGTTTGAAAAAAGAACATAAAAATAATATCACCTAAAAGAACGAAAAATTGAAAGTTTGGAAGATAGAAAGGGCTGCCAGAAACATGATATTGGATGGTCAATTAGAAGAACCTTTAAAAGAATGTAAATAAATAAATTAAATTCAGTATGGAAATAATGAATGAAGTAATAGATAAATCAAAACACACAATTTTGAATTAGTGTATGAAATATAACACATGCATATTTATTCAAACATATTTTGTGAATTATAAATTAATGTATTTGAAGATTGGTGTATCTAACTATAATGTTGCAGAGCAAATGGAACAGAAAAAATACTGCACCCAAACTACTAAAGGGAAAAAGGGTGAGAATAGAATCCCCTGAACAACCATCACGAAACCGGTTTGGGAACAAGAAAAACTTTATAAAGAAAAATAAAAAAGAAACTTTTTTTTAAAAAAAAATTCTAATCTTATGTGTAACATATATGAAGAATATTCAAAGTTAACCAAAATGGAATATATTAAATTTATATTAGTTTGAAAATAGAATTTTAAATTTAACTGCCCAAGGCTCAATTAGCAGTGGGGTTTGAAAGTCCATTTAGTAGACATTTCTTTCAATCGAAGGATTAATTTTTCGCCTTATAATATATATTTTCCCTTCTCATTTTCATTTCAGAAAAAATTATTTCAAAAATTTAGATTTACATTTCAAAACATTCATTGTGTAATAAAAGTTTGTGAACAAAAATATATATAGGATAAACAACGTCATAAAATTGAGTCAGAGTATGGACCCAGGCAAACGTTAGATAATTGATTATAATAATGAGCAAAATCTCTCTCTCTCATCTATGTATATTTTCCCTACATATATGTATTAACGGTAAAAAGTTAATTTTAATATTTTTTTTAAAATTTAAATAACTTTAAATAAAGTATAATTGTATATTTTTAAATAATTTTAGTTGTACTTTATTTTTTTTTTAACACTTACATTTTTTTAATCGTTGAGAGAATTTTATCATTGAGCAGGTGTGTGAGAAGGTTATTGAAAAGATTTGTTGTATTCGATATTTTTCATTGCAAAAATAATTTTTTTGAGTTTTGTACTATTTTTGCACATAGTTGATTCTCTTTTTCTGGATTTTGTGCCTCCAAAAAAATGAAAAAAAAATGAACGAAAACATAACCATCACTAGTAAAAACACCACAAAACTTACTTCAATCATCGACCACCATCATCGACCACAAACAATCACCACCATTTAAAATGAAGAAAAAAATATTATACTCTTCACCATATTTAGAAGGGTATTATTGAAATTAAATAGAAAAGTATAGATGTGGATGAAGTTTTTGCCTAATATTATATGTAAAAGGATTTTTTAAACGAAAAAAAATAATTGAAAACAGATTAAATGAATTTGCAAAGATAAGACCTAAAATAAGTTATAAGCTAAATGTTAATTGTAATGTGTATTTGGTCTGCATACTTTATTTTAAATAACATAACCTATTAAAAATAATAAAAAATGGCTAATTACACTAAAAAAATTAGTGAATTAGTTTGGGTCAAACTGCATACACTATTAGAGACAATACCACCCACACTACAACGACCCAACAATAACTCTAAAATACTAGAATAGGCCGAAAACACTAAGTCCAACGCTAGCAGTTTTAAAAATAATAAATTATTAAAAATTTTATTTCAGTTAATTAAATAATATATTACTAGGCTTTTTTGAGTGTATTCTGGAGAGTTTAGCCAACCGTTAATTATTTTCATTTTTCCCCGAAAGATTAAATCCTTCACCTCTTTCTTCAAAGCACCTACGAGTTCAAATCTTTTCCAGTTTTCATCTTTTCTTCTCAAACCAAACTCGCAAGGTTAAATCTTCCCTTTTTTCCCCTCTTTTTTTAGAGCAAACCCTAGATCCTCTTCTTCATATGCAAGCTAAATTCTTCTCCTCTTTTTTCGTTTTTTGGCGCGAGTTAGAATCTTCTCCCTTTTTCTCCTATTTTTTCAGAGCAAGCCCTACACCTTTTTCTTCGTTTTTGGCCAAACCATTTGTTCCTACTGTGATTATCTAATCAAGCAGTTGTTAAAACCTCGATTTCTTTCTGTCCCCATCTGTTGTTGCACAGATTTATTTGTTTTTGTAGTGAGTGAGCTAGTGAGGCTACGTAATCGGTTCCAGTCTTCAAAATTGGGAGGATGATGTTGAATTTTTGTATTGGCTTCGATGCTTTGCAGCTTAACCTCTAAGGTTAATTAATAGGTTAATTGATTTTGGTTTCATGATTTTTAATTATTGCGTTTTTCTGTGTTTGGTTGAGGTGGTGCAGAGGTTGTACGAGGATTGTCATTTGAAATTGGAAGTTGTGTTGGGAATGCTATAAAGGTTAGTTTATAGCAAGTTAGTTTAGGAATCGAAAATAGTTTGTAATATTTTAAAAAATTTGCATGTCGAAGAATGAATTAGATGGAGTAACTAAAATTATTGTGATGAATTGCAATTAAGATTGGGATTTGGTTATGTTTTGAACATGTTACTATTGAATATTGATTTCAGTGAAAAATTTAACATTATAGCAATATGCATAGTCTAGGTTCTTTTTTCTTGTTACTTTCATCATTTTTCTCCAATTTTGTTGAATCCTTCATGCAATTCCTCTTCTACTTTCAAATGAAAATATGTTTATAATATTATTTTTATAATATTGAATATTAAATATGCGTATTGTAGGCAATGATTGAGAATATAAGAACTCAGCATGAAGATGAAACTGCTACTGTCTTGAGTGCAACGCACGTGAATTTTTCTAATATTTTATATTTAAATATTAATATTAAAAATACTAAATTTATTTAGATATATATAAATTATTAAGTTGATGAAATGAAATTAAATATATTGCAATAGTATAAGTTTCTTTTAGTATATTAATGAATTTAATATAATATAACATAAATAATAAAAAATTCATGAATATATTTTTATCATAATAAATACATTACAATACAATATCAATATAATAAAATAATTTGAACAAATACATTATTATATAAACAATTATCTAATACTATGTATTTATTACGTATTTATGGTGAAATCCTCTTCCCCAACCTCATGTTAACTTCATACTATAATTTAATCTGCAAAAAAAACTTTCCAAAAAATCTTTGCAATTAAAAAATATAATTCAATAGATTATACCAAGTACAATTATTACAAAAAAAAACTATCAGTAAATGTGTGT
>Ga0123342_1010589_pt1 | contig 10486 bp, 10 predicted proteins | sample Turbeawhitnodule_FD_89960 | JGI IMG/M metagenome (GOLD analysis project Ga0123342, IMG submission 89960) | Root nodule microbial communities of legume samples collected from Mexico - Turtle bean Mexico white nodule | ecosystem: Host-associated > Plants > Roots > Nodule | place: Mexico: Nepantla... | reverse complement strand
GAGATAAGTAGATAAAAATGATAAAAATGGGAGAGGTATGAGGTGGTGGGGTAAAAAGTGGAGAGTGGGGGGGGGGTGGGGGGGGGGGGGGGGGGGTGGGGTTGGGCTGAATTATTTGACAGAAGATTTTCGTAAAGATTGGCTAAGAAGGAAGACTTATCAACAATCACAGAAAGAGCATTCAGAGAAGTCAAAAAATCAAAGTTGTTAAAACTATTTGCAGAAAAACAATCGGTTGAAATTTCGTTTTAACCGGTTGTTTATAGTAGTAGAGGAAGAAATCACATCAAACATTTTGTAATGAGTGAGAGAGAAAGAAGAGATTACACAATCAATTTATACTGGTTCACTCCTTACTAGAGCTACATCCAATCCCCAAAAAATCACTAGGTATTCCACTAACAATCAATCAATAGATTACAAACACTCAACACCACAAATAGGTGATCTTGACCACACAAGAACACTCACCCTATTTGTCTTTCACACAATCACTGTCAGAACCATCTTCTGACCTCACAATTTTACAAACTTACAAGTATACAGAAAGAAAACAACTACAAGAATTAAAAGGAACAAATTACAACTGGTGTTAAGGAAATCATAGAGCTCCTAAAATCAGTTCTTGAACCAATGCACAACCTTTAGGCAATCTTGCAAAACTTTGAATCAAATCTCTTCTCAAAAACGTTTTCAATCTCACTTTCTATGTATTTTTTAATATGGAGGGTAACTAGATTTATAGTTCTTAAATCTAACCGTTTTAGGCAGTTAATCACAAGCCAAAACAAATTCAAATTAACTGAAAACAGATTTAATAGGTTTTTGAAAAGTTGTTAAGAAATTTGACAATCAACCGATTGAAATATCGTTTTAACCGGTTGAATTGGTTTTGACAGTTAGTTAACCAAGTCAAAATCAGTTTTGGAAACCCTCAAACAAGTTGGGTGTAAAACAATCGACTAAACCGTGAAATCAACCGGTTGTTTTTCACTTGGCTTAGAAAAACATTTTTCTTTTTCAAAACAGATTGATTCAGATGTGCATAGGATTAAGAATGAACTTTACAAAAATTCTAAACACCCTAAAACTAAGCCCCAAATAAAGCAGCACAAACATCAAGCTCTCTTCACAGATTTGGTTTCATGAAAGCTTCATTTTCTACATTCGACGCCCCTTGAATCAAGCTTAGTGTCATGATGGTAGAGAAAAATTTCATCAGAACTGAGCATCACCTACTTGCAAGTGAGCGCCACATCCCAATGGTGATTTACATTGGCGGTCAGATGATTTGCAGTGAGAACCAATTGGACATAGAGCTACTTCTGATGGACGTACCTAGTGTGACAAAGAGTTTTTTTTTATTGATGCACCCAACATGTAGTGTTTGACTATGTTTTTGCTTACATAACATCTTGACTTAATTCTTCTTGTTTTTCGAGTGAAAAGGAGCTTTTATTTTTTCGAAGAAAAAAATGCAATTTTGAAGACTTCTGGGCTCCTCTAGGGTTTCCTTGGGGTCCTCCTTTCTTATCTTTGGTTATCCATCTTTCTCTATTGTTCATCTTTTCTTTTTGGGTCCATAATGAAAAGTTAAACCCCATTTTGTTAGGATTAGATGTAACCAACTAAACTCTCATTTAATTGATATTGTTTATATTTATATATGTCTTTTCAATGTCAGTATTTTGTTTCTATGTTTAATGCTTGTTGTGGTTTGATCATCCATAACTTGATATTTGATTCATTGAGTATTGGAAAATATATTTTGTATTCTAGAATCGAATCAACATATCCAATGAAACTTGTATCTACGATTGAAGGTTGACTCATTAGTTGTCTTAAACCTTATTGTGAAAGCAAGTTTGCTTATTAAGTGCACAAGGGATTGACTCTTAATAGGTAAACTTAGGCTCGTTTTACTAAGGAATTAGAGTTTGATTATATTTGGAGTTGATTTTAACATTAAATTAGAAAGTTGAGTGATAATATGTATGATAGTAATGTTTGGTGAAGTTTAACCCTAAAATATAGCTGACCATATAATTTCTTTATTGATTTTAAGTGCTTGATAAAATCTCAAAAAGAGTTCTAATATTTTTGCACAATTTTAATTTCTTGAACATAAAAAATAATTAATGGAAATATTATGTTATCTAAATTAGTTATCAATTGTGATTACGATAATGTATTGCACAAGTTCATTTGATAGAAGGATAACTACCACTACAAGAAAATCATTAAATAGTAATCAAATTTAGAGACAACAAATAATTAGTCACTATATTGACTAAATTAGATGCTAATTTAGAGACTAAAAAATTATTCATATCTAAAGTGGTTTCTATTATTAATAAAAATTTATAAAATGATTTATAAATTGGTATCTAAATTAGCTACCTTAGTTTTAGCTACTAATATTTTAGATTATAAATTAGTTTCTAAAAGACTAATAGAGACTAATTTAGAATATAAAGTAGTAAGTAGTTAAAACCTTGGTAACTAATAGTTAAATACTAAATTAGGAACTATTTTATAAATTTTTATTAATAATAGAAACTACTTTAATACCAATAATTTTTTTAGTTTATAAAATATTCTTTAATTTAATTAATTAATAAATAATTATTTTGGTTTTCAAAATTAATTTTTATTTAATTATTTTTTTAAATTGTGGAATTAATGTAAAGACCATTAAATGAATTGTGCTAACAACCTATCACCTTTATTACCTTTATTAAATAATAAAATAGTTTCTAATTTATTGAGTCAAACAGAGAATTAAGAGGTATAAAAACAAAACAAGCATAATTATTCTTTTAATTTATTTATGAACAAATACAAATTAACATGCACATGACAAATGACATTGATCAGTTGAATAATAATATAATCCATTAGAGAAAGAATCAAACACAAGTTCATCATTTTTAACAAGTATAAACAGTAAGATCTAAACATAATTATGAAACTATTAAAATAGAAATATAAAAGATTAATTAAGCTCTAATGGAGTGAAACTTTATAAATTTTATTCTTTCAAAAAAACTAAATTCAGAAAATATAAAAGGATTTTAAGAACCCTTTAAAATAAAGAGAAAGAAAACATAATCACCCAAACTCATACATAACTCAATATATATATATATATATATATATATATATATATATTAAAAAGCATAATTGAACAAGGGAAATGAGTGAAATATTCTTTTCTCCATCAGTTTTGCTGGAAATAGTTTAAGCCTTTGTATCACTACGATGGGAATGAGAGTGTGAAATGAATTTTATTGAATAGAGATTCCATATCAACTAAAAATAAAGACATTTTATAGTATATAAGTGAGTGTAAACCTCACCTTATAGACTAATTTTAATTAGGCTTAAAGTTCACTTCTTAACATGATATAAAAGCTATCATATAGTCTTATGTATGAGTTGGTAGCCTCGACGTGAATGAGTATGTTGAAGATCTCACATCGATTAGAGATGTAAAGATATTTCATAATATATAAATGAATGTAAATCTCACCTTATGAGTCAGTTTTATAAGATTGAGTTAAACTTAAACTTCATTTTCTAATAAATGAGGATGAATGAGTGATGTGAGGTTTTCTTGTGTAAGTAAGTTTCATATAGAGAGAGTGAGAAAAAAATTTAATGTGAATGAGAGAAGAATCGTGGATTGGTTAGGATTAGGGTTAATGCTTTAAAAGAATGAAAACAAAAAGGAGTAAAAGTTTGAGCAACAGGAAGGGCACATGCACTCAAAGACAATATTAGAATAAGATGTGTTGGAGATCACACATCGAGCTGGTTTTACGAAGTGGACTTTAAGCCTAACTCAACCCTATAAAACCAGCTCAGCTCGTGCGTGGGATAACATATGATGGGTGGTCTGATAACAACCCGATAACGGGTGACACGATAGACCCAACAAACACTCGTTAGGATAGACTTTAAATGACTATGATACCATATTACGAAGTGACTTTAAGCCTAACTCAACCCCATAAAACCGACTCATGGGATGAAGTTTGCATTCACTTATATACAATGAAATGTCATCATCTCTAGTCGATGTGGGATCTCCAAGTATTCAAGTATGATAAGGACATAAACCAAGGATAAAAAATGTCAAAGCTGGAGTGATGGATTATCATGGATTCTATTTTTATTTCTGATTAATAGTTTTATTAAACATTCGGGTAGGCACCAATCTTTATGGTCTACCGAGCCAGAGTTTATTAGACCTAGATATTTAAGGATGTTCTTTTACTCTAGATTCTTGTATTTTGTTCTTTTAAAACCATGTTGTTCTTTTTTGGACTATGTAGTGGGATTTTTTTTTTGGAAAGTTTATTGTGAGTAGTTTTTTTGTAAAGATTTAAATATTACTTAGATATTTCTTTTTTTATTATTAATAAAAAAAATGTTACTCAACCTGTAGTTGTGTAAATAGTATATATAATAGGAATACATTTATGTAAAAAAAAAAAACCTTTTAGAGGGTTAAGGTTCGAAAAAGTAGTTAGAGAAGGTAAAGGATTGTTATTTGAGAAAGAGGAAGAAAACAAGAGTATGAAAAAATATGAGTTAAAAATGTTTTTAACATTTTATACTTTTTTTATATTTTCTTTATAATTATAATTGTTTTTATCTTCTCTTTTTCATTATTTTTTTATATTTTAATTCTTACTTTTTAGTATTATTTAATTTTTAATTTTTTTTTCACAAAATGTTTATTATTTTTTAGCACTATTGTTAAACAACAAACATTTTTTTAACTCTTTTTTGTCTTGTTCTAACTATATTTTAGTATTTTAATTAATTTTTTGGTTTATTATATTTTAATTAGTTATCTTGACGAGAATAAGTGTTCACAGAATAATTTGTATATATGCTTGACATCATTCGTCATATTTGTTGTTTTTCCTAATTTTCTCTTATTCACTTCAATACACTTTAAAATGGGAACTTTTTCAAAACTAATATTAAAATACTATTTGTACAGTTTATTTTATTTTATCTGAATGTAATGTTTACATCCTTCTCTATTAGAGCATGTCAACTTTAAAATATACCTAAGCCTCTTGGTATGTGAAGACTCTTGTTTGTGCCTAAACTGAATACTACTCCTTCCATATATTAATGAATATTCTTATTAATTATGTTCTAAGTGTGTGTTTTGAATGAAATTTCTTTTACAATATGTGTTTTAAATGAAATTCCCTTTACAATGTTAATTAAGGTTTCTAAGTTGATGATTATGGTGTTACTAGTTGAACTTAGGTTCAATTTAATCTAATTTAGTATTATTAGATTAGGTTGAGTTGATTTTTTATTTATTTCTGTTTAGCAATTTAATTCAATCTAATTATAATTAAATTATCTTATCATATTCAATATTTTAGAAATAATTATATATATATATATATATATATATATATATCATATATATATATCAACCAAATTTAGATACAAAATATAATTAGTCACAATATTGACTAAACTAGATATTATTTTAGAGACTAAAAAATTATTTGTTTCTAAAGTGATTTTTGTTATTAATAAAATTTATAATTAAAATGATTTCTAAATTGGTATCTAAATTAGCTATCAAGATTTTAGTTACTAATATTTTAGATTCTAAATTAGTTTATGTTATTGGCAGTTGACCTTAGGTTGACTGGATGGACAAGCTCCACTTCTAGTTTGTCTCCTCCTGACGCACTGGAACAACACTTCATTGAGATAGAGAGGACTCTACATTCGACGATCAAGTCAACGAGAGCATAGAAAATAATAATTAGTTTCAGTCTCTAGTACTAAAAAAACAACCTCCCTTTACCGGGGGTCTCAAACCCCTTTTATAGTTATTCCTCTAACAACTTTCACTCACGAGAATATAATCTCTACTGAAAGTATAAAATAATAACAAAAAACCACATGCTCACATGCACCTTTCATGCTTTGGCATTAACAACAAGAAAATATTTTGTCCTCGGGCACCTTTACACATCTCGTGCCCCTTTATTCTCGAGTGCTCTCCCCTTATTTAACAGTTTTAGATCAATATATGACCAAACTTATTATTTTCTCAATTTTAATTATTCTCCACCGGGCTTACCAAAGAAACTGAGCCGAGCCCATGACTTGCTTTTGGGCCCAAAGCCAAACTAATCATACCCAAATACTTGGACCGAGGTCTCGAGTACTCATGTCCAATACAATTTCTATAGACTAATAGAGACTAATTTAATATATAAAGTAGTTAGTAGCTAAAACTAGGTAGCTAATGGTTAAATACAAATTTAGAAACTACTTTATAAATTTTTATTAATAATAGAAACTACTTAAATGTCATTAATTTTTTTAGTTTATAAAATGATATCTAATTTAGTCCATATAATAACTAATTATTTTGGTCTCTAAGATTAATTTTTATTTAATAATTTTCTTATAGTAATATATTTAATGTTTTTTAATAATTAAAAGTTAACAACAATGTTTATAATATATATAATGTTTATTTTGAGCCTAAGTTGTAACATTCATACTTAACCATAAAATCTAAACATAAGTGATGTAAATACCAATGGTGTTCATACAAAATATTTGGATTGGATTTTAAATCCAGATCCATATTTTTTATAAAACTAATTTGGATTTTTATATAATTCAAATTCAAATATTTGGATTGGATTTTAAATCCAAATCCATATTTTTTTATAAAACCAATTTGAATTTTTATAAAACCAATTCAAATTTTTATAAATTCAAATCAAATCCATATTTTTATAAAAAAAATAATTAAATTTTAAATATAAATCTATATTTTCTAAAAAAACTAACATAATATTAATATAAAAATATATATATAAAAAAAAATTAATATTATATAAATATAAGAAAATATAATAAAATTATAATTTCATAATACAAAAAATTATAACTGCTATTCTTGTAATCCTTTCGTCTTCTCAAAGCATGAATAAATGTTTGAATATAAAATTGTCAAACTTTAAAATCTTACAAATAAAAAATTGCACATTATTCTGGTGGTAACTAAAAAATTATGAGGCAAAAGACTCAAAAGAATAGGGATTTTTGCAGTTGGTATACAATATTAATCCCATGGACTCAATGAACGCTCCTTTGGTGTAGTTGGAAAACGTTCAAAATCCTTCCAGTAATCATAGATGACAAGGTTCCTCTGAACCCAAGCATAATCCATTTTCTGATCACCAGAGAGGTGCCAAGCATCATACTGATCCCACCAATTTTTGGTTGTGGTTGAGACACAAGCAGGGTATGGGTCTTCCCATTGGCAACCATCCACAATGAAGTCCTTGTAGGATGACACAAATGGAGATAATTTCCAATTTGTCTTCTCAAGCCCACCTCTTATGACCCAGTCATCTACATTCCATATGTTGGAGAACAAGTACATGGGTTTCTCATCAGGGAAGAAATTATTTGCTTCTCCATTGTTCTTGAACACCCTCACAGGAACTCTATCCACATAAAACCTCCCCACAATTAATTGCATCTTTCAACAAACAAATTTTTCTTCACCTCATCTCAGAAAGAAGTACATAAATCACATGAATGTTCTATTCAGTGATAAAAACACTTGGCAACTAATTTTTTTATTGTAACTACTGTACTTAAATTCTTTGTACACTTACATAATATGTTGTCACAACACTAGTTGATTACCTAGTTGTTGTGGCTAAATGATGTGTGTAGGTTCTGTTGTTATTCATGAATGTTTTATGAATGCATATATAAAAAATATTCAAGTGAGATGCAATGTTAACAAATGCCTGACAATATTACCAAAAGAGATGCTACAACCCCAGAAGAAGTTTTTACTGCAATAAGGAGGGATACGCTGAATGCCAAATTGATAATTGGGCAGGGTTCCTAGTTGATAGTTCCTCCTCGAAACTAGAATGGTTTCAGTCCACTTTAGAGTTTTTGCTCATAGGTTGAGATGTTGTACAGTAAAAGACCACACAGAAGAATTGCACAGCGAAGCAAAAAAAAAAATGGACTCAAGCTTGTTTCCTCGGGAAGATATTGTTGAAGATAGGCTTTGATGTCTCCAAATCTATGAGGATTTCTTGAAGGCTTGGTTGCTGCTTGAGTGTGTGTGTTCTGGGTAGTTTGAATTTGTAAATTCACTCTTAGTTATGATCCAAAGTTGTTTTAATCAAGATCTTTTGAAAAAAGTGTTTTATAAAGAAGTGAAAAAATAACCAGTTGTTTTATCATTTCAATCGGTTGTTTTACACTTAGTGATTTTTGAAAAGGATTTGAAAATCTTGACTTTGTTTGATTTTTCTGTCAAACCAATTCAATCGGTTGTTTCGAGGAATCAACCGATTGATTTTTGAAAATGCTTAACAAAATCAGTTAAGTTTGTTAAATCTGTCTTAAATGATTCAAAACTGATTTGGCTCTTACATTAAATGTTTTTAACAACTTGGAGTATAAATAATCTGTTATACGCTCCTAGTTGTTATGAAATCAGATTATACCTTTCAAATCAGTTTTCTCCAAGATTGCTTCAAGCTTTGGATTTTTTCAAAGAGTGGAATATGATTGGTTTGCATTTTTCAATTCAATCTTTTGATTGTATCAGGTGTGATCATTCCTTTTCTCTCTTGATCTCTGTAATTTTGTAAAGACTAGTGTGTGCAGATCTAGAAGTTGTTCTGATATGTGGTGTGTTGTTAGCCAAAAGAGGTGTGTGTTCTTGAAGGATTCAAGATCACTTATTTGGTGTGGTTTGTAATCAAGGTTTTTGATTGCTTAGTGGATTGCTCAGAGGTTTCTGGGAATTGGATGTAGCTCTTGGTTAAGAGTGAACCAGTATAAATTTGTTGTGTGATCTTTCTATCCCTTATCTCCTTTAAATCTGCTTTAACTTGTTTATTATTCACTGATGATAAAAACAACTGGTTGATTCGCATAAATAACTGGTTGATTTTTTGGAATAAACTTAAAATAGTTTTATTTGTTGGTTGTTCTGGTTTCTTGTTCTTTGATTCTTCATTGAACTTCACTCTACCTTCAATATTTGCGAAAAACGTTTATAAACAATTCATCTCCCTTCTTGTTTAAGGCCTACAATTTCAACAGATATGGTCATGGAAGAGAACTTGATGTACAAAAGACCTTACCAGTCACAATTTCTCTACCAAAAGAGGCTAGCCCAACCACATTCTTTCTTGTTGTGTAATAATAGTGGAGAACATGAACATCCCAATATGCAGAACAGATAAACTCTGACTATATTACTTTCTAGTCTTTAGTAAGCTTGAAATTAGTTTCCATGTGTTTATTTTGCTTATTTTACAGCAGGAATAGTTCCCCAAACAAGCAAACACCCTAAAAATGTGTAAATGTATAATGAACCACCTCTTCATGTTCAACAATAATTTATGAGCTACTGAAATGAATCATACATGCAATAGTATAAAGTCACTTATCAGAATATTTAAATGAAGTTCATATCAATATAATATCAAATTATCTAACATTTTCATATGGTGCTAAATTAAAATTTTATATCATTAGAACATTTACCATATTAACACTTACCTCTTATTGGTACTAAAAACTCAAACAATCTCTAACACAGACCCAGTTCACCATTTAGTTGTTGTTGGTGCTTTTTCTTGGTTTGGAAGTGATGAGATGACTCATATTTAGATAAACTATGGCAAACATAAAAGTAATCGTGAGTTAAAAAAAATATTAAGATGCATTAAGAACAACCATCTAAAAAGAAGTGGTCATGGATGAAAATAAATCTACTTGCAAGTTGCTTTTGTTGGAGGTGGTGGTGGAGAGAGAGAGAGAGAGAAAGGAGAGAGAAAGTGCTTCGATATCGAAAAAAAAAAGTTAGACTATAGGATGCGGTGGAGGGATCGAGTGCTTCAATGCAACGAAGTCGATTTGCCGAGGCGGAGGAGAGAGAGTTGAAGGTTGTGGAGAGAATCGGAGGCGGTGGAGACGAAATCAATTTATCGAGGCGGTGGAGAGAGAGTCGAAGGTCGTGGAGAGAATCGCAGGTGATGGAGTCGATTTGCCGAGGTGGTGAAGAGAGTCGGAGGCGGTGGAGAGAGAGCCGAAGGCGGTGGAGAGCAAGTGCTTCGTTGCGTTTTGCGGAGGTGCAGAGAAAGAGTGCTTCACAGTTTTCAGATGGAGAGCGTAATGGATATCTGATTTTTGGATTAAAAATTTGGATCAAAATAAAAACTAGATTTAAATAAACAAATTTATAATGGATTAGAGCAATGCTAAAAGTGGATCAAATTAGTTTAAGTGGATTTTTCGCCCACCCTTGGAAATACCGATTAAAGGGTTTAAAATTATTTTTTTTAAAATAATATATATATATATATATATATATATATATATATATATATATATATATATATATATATATATATATATATATATAAAAAATAAT
>Ga0123342_1010586_pt1 | contig 10489 bp, 3 predicted proteins | sample Turbeawhitnodule_FD_89960 | JGI IMG/M metagenome (GOLD analysis project Ga0123342, IMG submission 89960) | Root nodule microbial communities of legume samples collected from Mexico - Turtle bean Mexico white nodule | ecosystem: Host-associated > Plants > Roots > Nodule | place: Mexico: Nepantla... | reverse complement strand
GCTCCGCTATCCAAAATCCATGGTTTCGTAAAAGCAGAATTAGAAGAGGAGTTATGGGCAAGCAGACCTGCAAAGCTAACAAACGTGTCACTTTTACCGTTATTGTTGAGCGAGTAAATAGCCTTGCCAATTGCTAAATTTGCTCGGCATTGAAGCGTTGTACGAGGTTTCTATCGGACTCGTTACTGGTGCCTTCTTTGCCAGACATGATTTTTTTATTTAGGAGATAAAAATGGAGAGGCTGTCAGGGCACCAAGCTCGGTGCTCTGATACCATATAAGAAAATGATAAAAACGGTAAGATGGAGAGAGGTTTCTTATTCTCCTATGTGTATAGGAAATATAGTTTTTGTCCCCAAATTACAATCTAATTAGATAGGATACTAATAATGAGATTCTATAATTATTAAATTAATTGCATATAATTGGGTACAATATCGTCAAATATTGCATACAATAATTGCATATAATTTTGATAATTATTATTTTCTTAATATGTTTAACTTTAAAAAAAAATATAAAATATTATTGAATAATAATTTTGTTTTGAAGTTATTCATATGAAATAACATGTATATGTTAAAGCTATTAACAACTACTTTAATAAAAAAAACATATATAGAAAAGATATGCAATTAATATATGTAAAGAGAATAGAAAAATGTTCCATGAACAACCCAAGAATGAGTTGCACCAGTATACGATGATGACATGGCAGTAAGACATGACCAAGAGTTTTTTCGTTATTACAATAATAGAATTAAAATTTGAAAAAATTGAAATTGTAAATGGTGCTTTTGTCATTGTAGAAGAAGAGTGAAAAGGTGAAAGCGGGAGGGTATGGGTTTACACTGACCGAACACTTTCTTTAATCTACAGCGCAAGTGAAGGGAAGTGCGAATAGAATCACCAAGCGCAAACGGAAGACAAATTCAAGGAGCAAACGAAACAACGAAGTGTAAACATTGATAAGTTTACTAGCGTCTTTTAAGGTTTATTTTTTGGGTTGTTGTTTTGTTTTGGGATTTGGTGATACATTTTGTTGGTGGTCATCGTGATTGCGTTATTGTTTTTTGTGGTAGTATTTTTGTTCGTAGTGTTTCATTTTAGACACGTTACATAGTTTGTGGTCTGCAATTTATTTTGTTGGAACAAATGTAAGTCCTTTTTGCACCATTTGTTTCTTTTTAGAAGTTAATTTTTTGTGTGGTTGAGCTCCTGTACTTCGATGATGACGGGCAACTGTTTAGCTGGAGGGGAAAATTGGACAAGTAGAGTGAATAGACATATGACATGGGTACTTTCTTCTTTCTCTTGTTTTTGGAAATCATTTTTTTTTCTTGAAAAACATAACTCTTGTTCCCAACTATTTCTAAAAAAAAAAAATGGTTATACTATATTTCTTTTCTATTTTTTTATTTATTTAATTTATCTAGTAATGATTAAGGTTCATTATGAACCTTGAAGCCTTATATGTGGAATTCATTCAATGATATATGTGACATGTTTTACTTGGGTTTTCTTTAAAATGACAATATTGTCTTGATGCACTAATTGTTAGTTCACCTCTCTCAAATGGATTGAATTTGGTTGTTGAATTAACCTTTAATGTTTTTTCTATCCTATAGAATAAAAGGACAATCACTTAAGTGGAGATATTCTCTCAGAGATTAGCTTATTGATATCTTTAACTTGTAAGAGTGGTTAATTTGAAGTGTATTGTTGTAGTGAAATTTACATCCTATTAGGTTCTAGTTCTAATTTTTTATTCATGATACTGCAATAAGCCCAAACAGTCGGTTGCTGCAATTCAGCTGATAGATATATCTCATCCAAAGTCAATAACACATTAACATAAACTATACTCGATTCCAATTGAACAATACTCTATTGTTTCATCACTTAAATATGAACAAATATCATAATTTTATGAAAGGAAAATACTTTATACAATATAAATATTGATAAACAAATTTAATTGAATCCGTAAGTCACATATTACATATATTTCAATGACATAATAACAAATATTATCTTCAAAAATGTAAGGATAAAGCCATCAAATTTAAAATTACAGTTCACATTATCTCATGTCTAAAGATATTTTCTTTGTACATAAAATATATAACTTCATTCTTTTACAATATTGTCATTGTTGTCTTCATTGCCCTCAAGCTGAAAAAAAAAATACAATATATATTATAAATTTTGATAAAAGATATCAAGGTATATACTTGTTGATAATTTTAAAACAACTACTGTGGAATTTATCTTACGAAAATCATATTACGATGCAACCAATTAAGTAATCTACTTATTGGGCCTTCAAACAAAATATAAAATTTAAATCAAAAGCAATAACAGGGTGAAAAAGGAGAAATACGCAATTAATTAATCATAGAACATAAGCAATAACCAATTAATCAAAATAAGCAAGAGCAACAAAAAAACATAGTAGACAAGATTTCCAACAATATTTTTTTTGGAAACTGTTATATGATCATCAACATTTTTCTCAGTTAAATTTCCAGATTCATGGTAAATTAGTTGAAGCATGGTAGCTAGGCTCTGCAGACTCAAAAAGAAAGCTTGGAGCCTCTCAATCATCTTCCTTGACAAAAATTCGATAAACAAGAACAAGAGTAAGTTGATCAGAGAAAATGCATCGACAAAGAAGAATCAAGTTCCCATTCTTTTAAGCCTCTACAAACTTTGTTTCTTCCTCAAATGAAAAAAAGTAATATGTACACATTTAGTTCAATATTAAAAAAAAAACAATTATGATCCATAATAACATAAGAACAATTAACCAAATGTTCATGAATGGAAGCCCCAAAGTTATCCGAAATCCCTTCATTCATCTAAGATCAATCAAACATAATTCATTTTCATATGAATTTTAGAGGTCAAGGGAAGTAGAAAAATGTGGTGTCAACTAGGAGTATTGGTAGTAGAAAATATGCCTAATCTATTTGAAGTTTTTATTTTGAAAAATTATTAGATTAATAAAAAATAAGAAGAGGAACACCTATATCAGAAAAAATTAAAGTGAAACAAGATTTATTCTAAAGTACAATAATAGAAAATTTGAAATTTGACATTAACTCAATTAAAAAATGGCAACTAGCTTGCGACTTATTTTTGAAATGCATTGCTCATTGTTATACCTTTAATGAATTAATGGATATAAGTAATGTAATTTCTCACTTCTCATAAATTGAAGGAAAGTTTAGTTAGGTGTCTTTTGTTCCTTGGTACTAAAATCAGATTTTTTTTCCTTGGTAATAAAATAAGATCTTTAGTCCTATTATTGCATAGCTATGGCACTTTAACTTAATTGTCACAAAATTTTATATATGAGATTTAGTCAAATTAATTAATTATCTATCAAATGTTGTCTTTAAAACTTGAATAGGCAACATTTTTTAAGAAGTCCCTTTAAGTTGGTTCTAAGTGACCACTAGTTTTATTTTGTTTTTTTTTATTACTTAGATAAAGACTAGTTGGTTTTTCACTGTAAAAAAATTAATTTCATGATCCTCACCCTAAAATTTGGTTGCTTATGTTAATTCAACTTTTTCCTCTCTTCCTTTTTCATGGGACAAAATAAAACAAAAGAAAAGTACACATATACCTCACCTTACACTACAAGAAAATCATGAAATAGAAACCAATTTGTAGAAACTAAATAGTAACTAAATTAGAGACCATTTTAGAAACTAAAAAGAAATTTGGTTTCTAAATTAGTTTCTATTATTTTATATTATTGTTAAATAATTTTTAAATTGGTATCTAATTAGCAACAAAGGTTTTTGCTACCAAATTTAGAAACTAAATAATTGGTAGTTAAAACCTTAGTTACTAATTAAATATCAATTTAGAAACTATTTAACAATAATAGAAATTAATTTAGAAATCAACTTTTTTTTTTTTAGTTTCTAAAATGGTCTCTATTTTAGTTTATATTGTAACTAATTATTTTGGTCTCTAAGATATGATGAGATTAAGAATCTCATGTGCCACATCCTCCACCATCTTCCACATTAAATGGATTTGTACAAATTTTTAAGTTAACAAGTATAAAGTAATTTCATTGAGTAAATATTGTAGTTTGAGATATTAAATATGTTTAGAATTTAAATTTTAATTCACTCACGACTAGTATACATTTTAGGACCCCAAACATATTAAATTCAAAAGAATTAGAAAATAAGGATCTTTTGAGTTACCAAACAATGTCACAAGCACCTCTATCCAGAAGATAAAATAACAAGGACAAACTTTACATTATTCATCCCTCAAATAAAAATTAATGAACATCAATCTTTTAAAAATAATTCAATAAAAAACAATGCATACATTTATTAAAAAAAAATACACCACTTTAAGAATTTCTGCTTAAAGTATTCCAGAAATTACCACCAATGTAATACCACAAACCCCAAACACTACACCATTCAACCACATAAAATCATAACAAAGAGAAACCACCACCAACCACACACACCGCAAATAGAAGACAGAGTCTTTAATAACCACGACAACAACGAATGGAAAACCAAAGTCACACGGCAGAAAAACCAAAGCCACATCGCAGAGATATCAAAACCACATAGCAGACACATGGGAGAAAAAATCAACTTCCACTGCACAAGAAAAATTAGCAATTGCAGAAAAACTGAAAATGAAAAGCTGAAAAAGAAAAAAAAAAACTAAAATGAAAACAGCAAACAAAAATTTAAAAGATATTCAAAAACATTTAGCAAATTAAGTAGGTCCGCAATCAATTAAAATATTTATAATATTTTTTGACACTTTTTCTTTTTGTCAAAAATAAATAAATAAAATTAAAAGAGACATTTCAGTTGTCTCACCCTTATACAATTATACAATTGTCAAAACCACACCTCCTAACTTACAATTCAAAAGCATCACAAACCAGCAAAAAAAAAAACTAAGTTTCAGAAGAACACTATTTTGCATTGCAGATTATGCAATTTTGCAGATTATGCAGCAAAATCTGCATAGTTTACAGCACCCATAACCCTTACAATTCCTTATAATCTAGAATAATAAGTGTGGATTGCCTGCAGAAGAGAATATATATTTCTTGCCCTCCATCTGCAATAACCTCATAACCAAAGTTTGGTAGAGTTAGGCATCAAAACCAGAAAGTGCCTTCCATTCTTGCATAGAACAGCCTGCACATGGGAATAATTCTGCAGCAATACAAGTATAAGATTGTGCCTTTGTTCTTCCAGTATTTCCTTCACAATTATTATCAACAACTGCTGTCCTTCTATGCCTCGTAACCTGCACACAAATACCTTTCCTCCCAAGGGGACACATGGATGGTTGTATATTGGCCATCTCCGCAAGGGTTGTCCAAATATAGGGACCCTAAGTATTTAGAAGTTATAGACATAAAAGTGGGGCCATGACTAACGTATTGGAGTTGGGTAAAAAAGAAATGAAAAGATTAGGGTTGACGATGAAAACACCTGGATGATCTACGCAGGTGTGGGAACTAGCTAGTGTCGTTTAGTTTGACATTGTTGAGAGACTATTTGAGTGGTTTTGGGCAACTTATCTAACTTGATGTTGCAGGAAACGTGGAATGTGATTGTTCTGCTTCTCAACAGCCCCATTTTCATTCGTGCTCGAGAGTTAATGGCTAAGGAGTATGCGAGAGGCACTTTTGTTTTGGTATTCTTCAGCGCCTTGTTAGCGAGACCAGTTGTTGATCCTTTTAAAGTAACCCCGAACGATGTGGTATCACGAGGATCTTGACTCAAGGATGGGTAGTCTCCATTAGCAATCTCTTTTCCATTTTGAGAGAGCGTAACATGGCTATTACTTTTATAAGAAATGCCCACACCTGAATTGGAGTTGTAGACCTTTAAAGTGATGTCGTATTTGGGTTTGGTCTCTGCGACGTTAAAGCGTTCTACGGAAAACTTAGGGTCCTTTGGCGAGAAGAACATGGAAAAAAGGCCACCTAAAAGGCCTCCGAGAAGAATGAGAAGGAAGAAGAAGACAATGGATAATAGTATGCAACACAAGCAACAACGTGACGTTTTGGCCTTCTTAGGAGGAGAGTTTTTATGCAGCTCTGCCAGGTGAGCATTCTCGGGGTTTGGGAAACGGTACACTTGATCCTTGGGGACTCGGACAACGAAGGTGCTGGGATCGGTGTCTGATGATTGGAGTCTGGTAGTCTCATCATTTTTGTGGCGACGCAATTCTTGTGAAAACGACGGCGAAGGCGACAACCGCTCCTCCATGAGAATATGAGGAGCGGTGGGAAGGACAAGGAAAGCGAATTGCAGGAACTGGGAAGGTTGTTAGAATGTTTGTTAGAGAAGTGGGTGCTTTGCACGGGGACGTCAAACTCAACTTAGTCTATGCCCCATGCATCAGAGGGGATAACGTTCGATTAGGAGGTAAATTAGGTTCTCATTTCTACTTTTAACGCCTCAACTTTCTCTCTCTTCAACCTACCTATATCCATGCATAAACAATTACATCTTTTTAGCTTTTTTTTTCTACTTTAGTCAATCCTTTCAAAAATAACAAGAAAAAAATACTATAATTAGGTCATGCTCAGTATCACAACAGAAATAAAAATTCCAATACTGTCCTAAACACTAAATTGAGTTTTGTCAAATTAAGTCCAACTTACATACGAAGGTCCGAGACTCTCACACCGAACACAAAGTTTACTGCAAAATAAAGAATTTTGATTTCTGCACCCAATAAATGTGATAAATTTGAACATGCATTTTATTATTTATGTAAAATGACAAAATATTTTTTCATTTTTAAATATGAGAGGGTGCAGGCCTATATTTATTTTGGATTTATTATTCCAGAAATATATTTCTGGATTTGGGTTTCAGAATACTTCTCTAAATTAAGCTTTTCCGGATAGTATTTTTAAAATATGTTTCTCAAATTTTGTTTACTATAATTTTAGATTTTCTTTTCCATAATTTTTTTTCAGAATGTATTATTTTTATTTTGGAATATATTTTCTTTACTGGGTCTATTTTTCATTTTCGGATTTCCAATTCTAGAATGAAGGATAATTCTGGAATTTCATAACTTAATTAGATGCAGATTAGAATTGATTGGGTTGCAGGAAGCCCAATAGTTGAGTCAGCCGAACAAAGCCCAAGCCTAAGTATCTGTATGTGGATCTGTCTATTAAGTAATTAGTATGAACCCAACATAATTTTTATTTACAACATTTTATTTCATGATAGCATTACATATATTATATAATATTATATAGTGGTGTTTGGTAGAATGTGCTCAAATCCCTAAAACGGAGTAGGACGAGAATGAAATATAGTGACGTAGGAAAAATAAATTGAATTATAACAAGATTTATTGAACTGGAAATATGCTTTGTTAGAATCAAATTAAACTGTTCAATGGTATATCTAAATAATTCTGACCTGGTTTTAGAATTTTTGAACTGTTTTAAACTATTTAAAACTGAATTATCCTATAAACTATATTTATTTCCTTTGAGTTATTTTACGTGCATCTGCATCAGGTTAATATACATTTGTTTAAACGTTACACTTTCTAAGCAAGTACATAAAACACGTCATAATCTGCGTTTCACTAACGAATTTAGAATTATAATTCTCTTTTATGGTAGTTGAATAAATAATTATTTGACAATAATTTATTTTCTGAAAAATATTTAAATAAACTATTTAAAAACATTTATTTTGGTTTACACAAACAAAAAGTATTCTCTTAACTCATAAGTCATGAAGCAACATGTCTCAATTTTTTGACAGGTATCATTTTGTTGACTACCAATATTTTCTCTCTCGAACATTTTCCATACCATAATTAACACACATAAAATCATTATTATTTTTTAAATTACACTATTTGTAAAGTTCTGATTATAATAATTTAATTAGTGTAATTTGTGTGACGGTTAACTATTTTATTCTTAAATTAAATTATAAACGACACTTTTAGTTAGTGCACTAAACTATTAAAACGAACAATTTTTTTTAACTGGTCTATTTATTGTTTAGTTTAATTTTTATATAAAATGGATAAATATTTTGTGGATTAATTTAGTCCACTTCAATACCATTTTAGTGTACTTCAAATTATTTTGTCCTCCCCTATTTGCAGTAGTAGGGGTAAATTTATTCAAAAAATTTACATTGCTGATAAAAAAAATTATTCAAAAATAGGTAAATGTTTTTATTTTGTTTAAATATAATGAATATATACTTTTTGGGATTGTGATCATGTAGTATAAACTTGGTATATGTATCATAACGTATGTATGGTACACATTATCATATATATTTGGACATGTCCATATTGGTAAATTACACACAGTTCACGTCTTAATCTTATTATCCTTTAAAATTTTCTAGACTGAGAGAGTTTATATTAGTAAAAGTCTCTTCAATTCAGATATTGAATGATGCCTTAAGAAGAACTTATCATAATAGGATCGAGGTGGTAGATGAACCTAAGTACAACATAAATAAAATCTCAATAAAAACAATTTGAATACTCAAACCTACAAAATCGGCTAATTAATTATCCCTAAAAGAATATATTAGTAATTTTTAAGTTTATACAGAGTTATAAATCATCAATAAAAAAATACACATAAAATGCTTTATTTAAAATTTTCATCATTTTCTACTAAAACAAATATAATTTTAAAAGATGAAATAATATATAAATTATTTCTTAAACACTGCTTAAATTTGTAAGTTGCTTAAAAGGATCTGGCAGATCATACTGTTGGGAAAGTGTTAGTTGTTATCCTAAATTAATCCCATCTACAAAAAATCTAGTAGTTAAATGCATAGAATAATTAACAGTATTAACTTTTAACTCGTTAAAAATTAGTTTTAAAATAGAATTGTGACAAAATTATTAAATATCAAAATCAATAATATTTCAAATAAAATAAACTGGTGTAAACTAATACATTATTATTCTTCGTCTACTATATATTTGTTGGACGGTTGGTTGAATTACCGTTAACAATTGGATGTCACGTCAGATAAAAGAATACATACTATGCGAAAGAAAGGTGTTCATATAATAACACTTTCAACATATAACACTTTCAACATAAAAACATATACTTCATACTTTAATAATTAATAATTTATTTATTTTATCTTTTAATTTAAAATATTATTATAAATAATGTCAAATGTATGTTTTTTTATTGTTTATTGTTAATACTATTAAAGAAACTTTTCTCAAAAAGAAACATAGATAAGCAAATTGCAAAAGCATGCTTTTTTTAACTAGATATTATCCTCACTTACCCCTCCCCTGTTAACTATCTTCTTATCCCTGATTTATTATGCAATGGTTCTTCATCACTCACCAATTATCTGTGAAAGAGGAAAGATAAGCTTTACCAAGAAAGATGAAAAAAATAAACGTATTCAGATTTTATAGTATATAAATGTAATCCTTGAACAATACTACAAATGATGACAATGAAGATTAATGTAACATAGGAATAAATTCTCTGGCAAAAAAACAAAAAGAAGCAATATTAATATGCATGATTCACGGCGTTACAAATAGCATAGGAATAAATTATCTGAAGTCAAGAAAAAAAAAAAGCTGAACATGTCTAACTAAATACATATGAACAATTCTTACATTATATATGAAGTGAATTTGGTTCAATAATTTTATATTATTTTAAAGTGTCTTATTTTATTTTATTTATTTATTATTGATAAAAAAAATTATTTAATAGATTGTCTAATAAAATATATCAAAACATTTAGCATGATCATCTATGCATATTATCCAACAAGAATATAATATACAATAAATTTTGAACAATAACCAAAGTACCAAAAAAGAAGTATACTAGAATTAATTATGATTCACCAAAATTTGAGTTACTCCTCTGTTTAAGAGTTTTCACTAATCATAACACTTTATTATAATGAGTATTTATTTTCATATCTCTGTGTTTCAACAAATGTTTTCATCCCTATAAGTTAAAGCAAGTATTCAAACATTTGGGGTGCGCTGTGTATGTGTGTGTTCGTGTGTGTGGGTGTGTGTTATAGATAAATCATATCATTCAAATCACAAAATCATTAATAAGACATTCGGTCTAAATTCTATTATTTAATTAACAAGTCATACTAGATCATCTAGTGTAAAAAACATTGTAAACACTTATGCTTTGTTTAAATTAGAGGGTGTGGGGGAGTGGAAAGTTGAGGGTGAGGGGGAGTGGAAGTGTGAAGAAAGTTGAAGTTGTTTGGATTGGGATATGTTAGAGTAGATGTGTGAGGAAAGTTTATTTAAATTTGTGAGTGATGGGATGGTTGTAAGAATATTATAAATTATTTTGAATAGTAAAATTTGTAAGATTACAAATTTACCCTTATATATAAAAGAAGAATAAATAATGATGAATCATTTTTCATATTTTAGTTAATTAAAATAAT
>Ga0123342_1010585_pt1 | contig 10490 bp, 6 predicted proteins | sample Turbeawhitnodule_FD_89960 | JGI IMG/M metagenome (GOLD analysis project Ga0123342, IMG submission 89960) | Root nodule microbial communities of legume samples collected from Mexico - Turtle bean Mexico white nodule | ecosystem: Host-associated > Plants > Roots > Nodule | place: Mexico: Nepantla... | reverse complement strand
AGGTGCATGAAAGGTATGGAGAGTGATTGGTTGGGCCATATCACTTGGAGAAAGGTGGAGGTGAAGATCAAAGTGTCTAACCTAGAGAGACTAGACAAGGGAGTAGAAGCTTGCAATATTTGGGAGCAATTTACTCATAAAATTGATCTTACAAAACATGAGCCAAGCACCCCATTATATAGGTGCAAGTGCCTTGGAGAATAAGGAGTAAGGATAGGAAGGGGAATACATAAAAGAGCGGCTGCTAGGGTTTTGACTAAAGTCAATGCCGCACCCTAGGATGAAACTTCTAAAAGCTAGGTTAACTTTTTACCCTAAAAGGCTTTACTCAAGCTACAATGATAAGCACACCCCCCCCCCATTATGCTAAAGGAACCCTAATCTACTAAGATTACAAATAAAGAAACTAGCTTTCATGGCTTGGGCTTTACTTCTCGTGGTCCTCTTTGAACATATGAAGAAACATTTCTCTGCCATCAGTAGTAGAGTCCCAATCTTCTTGAATCCTCTTTGCCATGGACCTAGTTGTTGGGCTTGAACTAGGGCCCAAGGTTGGGCCTCTTCCATCATATAGGGTGCCTCCCCTTTTGTAAATCACACATTGAATTTTGAATAGAAAAGAAACTCCACGGGAGTGTTTAGTGAGCTTTGTCTCCTAAAAATTGGTTCTTATCTTGGGTGTTTGTGCACTTCAAGTGGCAGCTCTTCACCACACTTCTTGGAGTCTTCTCCCCCTCGAAGTGGCGTGATTCCTTATTCCATAAGCATCTCTTAATCTCTTCATCTTTTTGTTTTTCTTTCCTTTTCCTTACGTCATTCTTCCATACTTTTATTCCTTTATGTTCATGTGTTCATCTTTGTCTATTCAGTTTCCATATTCTTTCTTTCCCTTATATGCTCTTTAATTCCACACCTTTTCATCATCAACAATATATAATTTTGTTTTCTCTTTGCCCTTTAAAAGGAAACCTTCACACTTACTTAACGTCGTTCATGCCAATTTAACATAAGAGACCAAATTGCATACTTTTAAAAAAAAAACTTGGGACCAAATTGATTTTTTTAAAAACCATTATAGTAAATCGAATATTAAACCTTAAATAATTTAAGTCTTTGCAAGGTAAACGCTCAACTCTATCTCTTATCTCAAGGCTCAATCAACTTAAGAACCTAGAGATGGTGGTATTTGTTGAACAAGGTGATAAGTTTATCTTTTATTTTTATTTTTTTTTAGTTTTATTATTTTATTCTAAGTATTTTTTTTAACTTTTTTTTTATTCTTAGTTTTTCTTTTACGTAGCTTTTTGTTTTTTGTTATATATTTCTTATTTTTTTTTTGAATTTTTTTCTCTTATTTTTTATTTTTCTCTTTTTATTTTTCTTTTTAGTTTTATTTAGTTAACTTTAATCATACACTTCTTGTTTTGTTTTTCTTTTTTCTTTTTTTTATTATTATTATTATTTAAAATAGTTATTTTTTCTTTATTTTAAATTTTCTGTTTTTTGTTTATTTTTTATATAATATTTTTTTTATATAATATATTTTTTATTTGCTTTTTGTTTTATTTGAATTTTTATATGATATATGATATTAAGAGGACATGTTTCTAGAGATTAATTGCAGTTAAATATAGGAATTGAAAATACAACCAAGAAGAATAGAAGTAAGAAAAGTAAAGTATGAGGAAGTTAGAAAAGAATTTTCAACCATGTCTACCTCTCACATTGAGATAATTCAAGAAGAAAGTAACATGAATGAGGAAGGACAACCACCACCTAGAAGAACACTTGTTAAATCCTATGTAGCAGTGAAGTTGGAGGACCCAGTGTCACACAAAAGTTGGGTAGTCAATGGTCAAAGGTCGAAGCCTTATTTAGGGGGCAAAATTGAAAGGATCATCACAGTGGTTTTGTTGTGGGAGTTATAAAGAAACAGACCTCAAGCTATATGACGTTAAACAAGCGTTTGGTTGGAGGCAACCCAATATTTTAACTATTATGTTTTATTTTTGTGTTTTGTTTAGTTTTTGTTTAAGTTGTGTGTTATATAGGGAAACTAGGTTTGATGACCCCATAACAGTTCGAATCGTATGTTGCATGACATAAGGACATATATTATTTTTCTATAGGGGAAAGTCCAGCAGATGAAGCAAGACCATCCACATCTATGGATGAGGATTTTAACACTGAGTTTGATGAGTTGTGAAGAAGAGATGATTAAACACAAAATATGGTTTTATCATTCTAGTTATTTCCTTTCAATTTGTTTAATTTGTTTTTTTAGTTGTTTAATTTGCTTATATTTTTAGTTTTATTTCATTTGTTGAGTTGTCTTTTCTAGTTTATTTTGTTTTTAAATATTATTGTGAGAATTGGAATATTAATTTGAATTGTGGAGAAATTATTAATCAAACTTTGTGTTTAAAGATTAGAATAGTGATATGATATAAACACGGGTTGGAAAAGAAATTATTTTGAATCCATTTTCAAATTTAGTTGAGATTGTGGTACATGAAAATTTAACAGGATGATTAGTTGGAACTGAAAATGACAAGCAATAAGGAATCTTAAACAATTGAGAGTTTCACTCATCAATTGAAAGTTGTGGTTGCTTGATTTTTTATTTTATGTTACATCATGAAAGAGCAACATGAAAATGATTAAGGCATTTATATTACTTCAAAATCCAAGGCCAAATAGTTAACCTTTATTTAAATTAATTATATCTTTGTGATAGTCCTTTCTGAGCCAAGAATATTTTTGTTATTATTATTGCATCCTCAACCTTAACTAATATATTTTCCTACCTATTGGTATGTTTAAGGAAGGAAAACATAGATGCAATTTATATATAGGGATTGTTGGCTTTGATTGTTTTAAAGTTTAAATAATTTATTTGGTTGGAAATAGGAATAATATATTTCTATTATCATTTATTGAAAAAAAATATAAAAAAAAATAAAGTAAAAAATAAGAAAAAAGTTCATGTTGAAATCATGAATAAGTAAAGAAAATGGGCAAAAGTATGAAAGTCAAAGAAATTGGTGATTGGATAACACATTGTAGGTATGTTCTTCTTCTTTTAAATGTGTATTTTGTTATCTGAAAAATCAATATATCTTTGGAAGCTCAACCTCATTATAACCCTACAAAAGACCTTAAGATTCACGTTTCTAATGTGATTGTGATATGAAGATGAAATGAAAAGCAATTATGATTTGTTAGGATTCAATGGAAATAGAGAGAAACACTTACTTGTGAGAATATGAGAAGAAATTCCTTGATAAATTGTCATTTCATTGTTTCAGTTGTTATCCTGGAAGTTGATTGTATCTATATCTTGTTATATTTGAAGTTGGAAACACCATAAGTTTCTAATTTAATCTGTTGTTTAGTAAATAAAGTTGTTTTGATATTTGGACTCAAATATGATTTATTTATATTCATTTACTTTGCTTGAGGACAAGCAAGATTCTAAGTTGGGGGAGTTGATAAATGCCATAATTCAGTAATATTTCATACAAAAATATAGACATTATGGACTTTAATTGATAAAATAATTATATTTCAACTTTTAATTTAGGAATTTGAACATTTTTACATATTTTGGGATTATGAGATGAATAAGAATGATTTATTCCCAATTTTGTGTTATTTTCAGGAATTTAAGGAGAGATGAAGCAAAATGATATATTATGCCTAAATATGTCATTTAGCCCAAACCCAATTAGGTTAAATAGAAGACGTGAGGCATAACCCTAAACATCATTAGGAGGAAGCAAAGGAAGAAAACTCTAAAGGAGGTAGACATCATGGAGAAACGCTCTGGATCTTCTTTTCTTATTGTCCATGCTTGTAATAGCCACCATGAGTAGTTAATTCTTTTCTTTGAGATTGAGAATAATTTGTTCAAACTCTTATATATTGAGATGATATTTATCTATAATATTCATTTCTTGATTGATGATTGATATTATCATTTTATTCTCAAAGCTTGCGCTATTAATAATGTTTCTTATTTGTAGTTATCTATGCTTGTGCAAATAATCAATCAACTAGAAGCATACTAGATTATATTGTTCTAGTTATGTTTCTATAAACAACTTAAAATAAAATCGATTATTTGTTAACATAAGTTATTAAGTCATACACAAAATGTATACTGTAAAGTGTTTTCAATGCTTGGAAGAGTTCATATTACTTTCAAATTTATTACTTACAAATATTCTAGAAACTATATAAGAAATTCTAATATATGTGAAAACATTACTCTTATTATAAGATAAAATCCAAGGTCTTTTTGATGATATTTTTGTTTTCCTATTCATGGATTATAATTTTGTGATGTATAACTATCAAACAATAACTTTCGTAAACTTTGTGATTTTTGTAATACATTTGCTTGGTGTAGAGTGCATATGCATTCTTGTTATTTCTCTCAAGGTTGTTCAAGGGATTCTAGGTGAATTACTTTTAGTGTGGCTGTAATCTAAATATTTCATGATAGTGGAAATAATCACTTTAAGGTTAAGTTGAATGATACCAGATGCAAAATCAATTTATTCAAACTGGTTATTTTAAGCAAACTTTCTATATTTATCTCTCTTATACTTGAATATAGGTTTTTGCTTTATTTTTTGTAAGAATCCTAACTTTAACTTTTGAATCAAGTGCTTCAAGAAAATATTTTTTTTATAATATGTTAATTGAAAAAAAGGTTTCTAAAAACACCAATTCACCCCCTCATGGTATTGAACAACTTATTTTTATTTACAACAACAATACTCTAGAATGACAGGTTAAATAGAGTCTTAAGACTTTTTGCACTAGACATAGAACTCTTAAATGGTTCTCATTAAAAAGAATGTGTATGTGGTGGTATTTATTTTTTTTGTGTATAAAGCGATGTTTATAAACGTCACAATATACGTGTGTGGCAGTTCTGTGTACCCCACACATCTATCCGCCACAAAGTATAATGTGGGTGTCTATTGCGAACCGCCACAACACACCATATAATACCTTGTATAAAGTGGCATTTTTAAGCTTGTAATTTATGTTAGTTATAAATGTCGTAATTTTCTAACTGGTAAAACAATTTCAGCATAAATAATGATGGTTTTAAACGTCACTTTATACTTTATAGTACGACGTTTGTAATCGTCATTATTATATTAAATTGTGAATTATTTTACGTTAGTTACAACTGTCGTAATTCGAGTATTAAATATTTTAATTTAATATTATAGTTTTTAAAATTTTATTGAATTCTATTTTTGTAATTTAATTTCTTAATATACTTAAACTTCATAGTATAATTAAACTTTATAACAGATTAATTTCATAATAGAATTAATTTTTTTTATAAAGTTTTCATGTTAGGTATCACTATGCAACTTCAAATCTTAGCTAGGCTGACACTTCAAGTAACAACAATCATCTATCATCACGTGAAAGAAAAAGAAAAAAGAAAGAAAATACAAAAAAAAAATATGGGGAACTAGACCAAAACTCATATGTTAACGAAAACGATACATAGGTAGACTATACCTATTCATAAATAATTCTAAAAAGAGACTAGATGGAAGCTTATTATACCAATGAAACGATTCTCTACGAATAAATCCTAAATTAGCCAACTTATCAGCACATGCATTCCTTTCACGAAAAATATGAGTAACCATAAACTTGATTTTCCCACAGTAATTAAGACAAGTATTCCATCGACTACAAAACATTCACGTAAAATTAGTCCTAGTAATAAAAACAGCACAAATCAAAGTAGAAATACATTCAAGTCATACATTAGTAAGCCCCATCTTTTGAGCTTCCTCCATAGCATGTATAACTCCATAAAACTCACAACTAAAGTAGTCTGAACGTCAAGAAACACAGAGAAACCATCAATAACTACCTCATACTCCCACAAAAAATACCTCCACAAGTAGCAAGACCAGGATAACCCCTAGCCGCCTCATCAGTGTTAATTTTAACCCAGCCTGGTGAAGGGAACTCTCATCTAACAGGAAAAAGGACGAAGAACTTTACCAGTACGAGTATTAATACCAAAAAATTTAATGACGTTGAAATCCAACGTATCATTCTTCATTGAAGCTTTAGACGAATTTCCCACGAGATAGGTTAAATCTTTAATTACCGAAATAGCCCTAGAAACATCAATCTTATTCTAAAATCTAGCATAATTCCTCATACGCCATATCATCCAAATAGAAAAGGTTATCACAACAAGCTTAAGCAATTTAACCAAAGGACTACCATCTGTCACACATATCCCAAATTTGTTTTGCATACCAACAATTAAAGAATAAGTGACTTATAAATTCATCTTAATTAGCACACAAAACACAAGAAAGATTAGAAATGGAAATGTGTCTCTTAAAGAGACTGTCTAATGTTGCTATTTTATTTTGTAGCAACCTCGAAACAAACATTTGAGTAGAAGGTAGAACTTTAGAATTCCATAAGCTAACAAAAAAGTTCTCATCTCCCCCAGAGATATGGTTTTGTAACACCTTATAAGTAGATTTTACAGTGAAACAATCTTTGTCATCCTCTTTCCAGGACCAAACATGTGTTGTTGGTTAGTTAAAAGGACTAATATAAGGTGTTAGTCGAATTCATCGACTAGTGTTTTCTCCTATTCAAATCATTGTCTCCTCCATCTGAAAACCCAAGACCAAAAATTACCGTGACAGCTCCCCAGATCCCCTATATTGAGCCCTTTTCGTTCAGAGTTATTATATATTCTTAGATATTTGACTCTTAAAGGAGTATCTTCTAACCACACATCATCCCAGAACAGAATCCTTTTACCATCCCCTACTCACCATAGGATATTATCCATGAACCAATTTCCATTTTCCTTACAACCACAAACTTTCTTAAGATCTCTCCAGCATATAGATTCACCCATGTTATCTTTATTTTCCATTAAAGAACGCCAATAATCATATTTTGATTTTATAATATCGACCCACAATCCACTGGCTTCTTTTCCCAATCTCCAAGCCCACTTTCCTAATAAAGCTTTGTTGAAGCAGCTCAGTTCTTTAATACCTAGACCACCAACATGTTTCTGTTTACAAAAGGAATTCCAACTAATCCATGATATTTTCCTGCCCTGATGACCCCAACCCCAAAGAAAATCTCTCTGAATGCAAACAATTTCATTTGAAAGAGTCTTAGGCATTTCAAACACCGAAAGATAGTAAAAAGGTATAGCAGATAACACAGATTTTATCAGGGTGACTCTTCCTGCAAACGAAATATGTTTTCCTTTCCATTTGGCTAGTCTTTTTTTTTTCAATCATATCCTTCCATAAAGCTCTCCTTTTGTGGTTTCCTCCAATTGGCATACCAAGATAAATAAAAGGAATAAACATTGTGCGATAATTTAGGATCTTAGAAAATCTAAGCATATTTGTATGGTCCACTCCCAACCCACCTATTTCATTCTTGAGGAAATTAACCTTTAAACTAGACACTAATTCAAAACATCTAAGAATTTTTTTAATCACCAAAATGTTTTCAAAGAGAGACTTACAAAAAAGCAAAGTGTCATCAAAAAATTGTAACATATTGACTTTGACATCCTTGTGACCTACACATATACCTTATTGTAACATCTTTTTATTCTCAGTCTATCTCATAGCCCATGCTAAACCTCTGCGACAATTGGGAATAAAAAAGGAGCCAACAAATCCCTTGTCTTAAACCCTTTTCTAACTTGAATTCTTCCATGGTGTTAGAATGTATGGCTTTAAACTAGAGGGGGGGTGAATGGTTTAAAGAGAGTTTTCGCAAACATTTTAAGATAGAATGAAATTCTTTGCAAGAAACCAAATTTAGGAATTCAGTTTGCCAAGAACAAAGCTCAAAACAAAAAAACACCAGAAAAACAATCGGTTGTTTATACCAGTAAAAATAACAACTGAAATTAAAGAGATTAAGGAAGAGAGAAATGCACAAATAGTTTATACTGGTTCACTCTTAACCCAAGAGCTACATCCAGTTTCCCACAAACCACTAGGGAATCCACTAGGTAATCAAATCCAAATTACATGCATACACCACCAAAGAAGTGACCTTGATCCCCTCAAGACACACACTTCCTTTGGCTCATCACATACACACCAAAAATGTTGATCTTGACAACCTCAAGACACACACTTCCTTTGGCTCAGCACATACACACCAAAAATGTTGATCTTGACAACCTCAAGAGCACACAACCCTTCTTGGATTTACAACACCAGAATGTACACAAATCACAGAACGAATTACACTGTTACAAAATCAAATGAAATCAATACAGAGTAATCCTATTCCACTTCTCTCTTGAATAACCAAAGGTCAAAGTGAAAACTCAAATGCTTAAAAACTCTATGAAAAAATCAAATCTGTTTTTCTTTCTTGTTGTTTGTTATAAAACAGTAACAAACTATTTATAGTATTCAAATCTTGGTCAAAGCATTTAAAGCAATAGCGTATTCAGTTATGAAATCAATTAAAGATCTTTTAACAAACATAATTGTTTCTGTTAGGATTTCAAACAAACAATTGGTTGAAATAGCGAATCAATCGGTTGTTTTGGTTTGACAGCAAGTCAACCATCCAAAACAGTTTTCAAACTTTTTCAAAAAGACCTAAGTATAAAACAATCGATTGTTTCAACAAAACAACAGGTTGTTTTTCACTTAGTTTGAAAAACACTTTGAACTTAAAAGATTTGAAAACACTTAAGCTTTAGATTCAACAAAGAGTGGATTACATATATAATCTACCCCAGATCCTATTCTAAAGCACCTCAGCAACATCAAGCACCTCCAGCCTTCCATCAAACGCTTAGGATTTGGATTCTTCAAAGCTTGAACACACTTGATTCAACACATAGGACTACCATTCACGAGAATAGAAACAGTTGAAGACTCAAGACAACCTTTTATCCACATAATCCACTTATTACTAAAGCCTAATCTTCCCATCATATTAGTTAAAAAATTCCAATTTACAGAGTCATAAGCCTTTTCAAAGTCTATTTTCAAGACAATACATTCTGTTTTCCTTTTTTTTACATCATCAATAGTTTCATTGGCCAGAATTACACTATCTAAAAGTCATTTTCTTTATAGAAAGTTTGATTGCTTAAAATCTATGACTTTATGAAGAACCTTTTGTAATCTTTTCGTGAGGATTTTAGGCACATTTTCCAATTTTTGTGAATTATCAATTTTAGGAATGAGGCTTATGAAAAAACATTAGTTCCTTTTGACCACTTACCTAAGTAGTAGAAACATTTAATAACTTTTTTTTATGTCCTGATGAAGGGTAAGCCAGTTCTTCTTGATAAAGTTAAAATTGTACCCATTTGGACTTAGAATTTTTGTCCATCACAATTCCAAAATGTGTCCTTAATCATCTCCTTGTTTATGATCTAAACAGTTAGACAATCATTATCTTCTTGAGATAGGGTGGGGAAATCGACATTATCCAATCTAATGTTAATGTTATCTTGTTTGGAAAATCTGGACTTAAACTATTAAAGACTTTTTTCTTAATTGTTTCTTCACACCATTCACCATCAATGATAATTCCTTTAAACATGTTTTGTACCCTCCTCCATTTAATGCTACTATGATTTTTTTTTTATCTAAGTCCCCCTTCCACAAGCCAATTCATCCTTTTGCTTTTCTAAATTCTCTTGTTTAAACACCAATTTGTTTAGATCTGCAAGAATTTATTTCCTATTGTTCGTGTCTCCTTCCTCCAAACCATATTCTTCATCTTTCAAGTCTAACTCTTTTAAATTATGAATAAGTCTTTCCTTATTTTTATGAAGATCACCAAAAACTGTTATGCATTCTTTAATGCTTATCTTGATAGATAAATATTTTCTTTGACAATCAAAGCTAGCCCGATTTCTTTTTTACCATTTCAGAGAGGTCTATAAGAGAATTCCACACGTAAAAGGATCTAAAAGGACTTGGCTCCAATCAACTAGGTTATTTTTAAGGACTAACTGACAGTAATAAGAGATAGATCTATCTAACACATACTATTTTCTATCAGCCCAATAATTTAACCATTCTTGAGAAACCATAATTCTATCAATTCTATTTTTTCGGAACCATTTGTTATATAACATATCATATGTTTATGGATGGTTTATTCTTGATTTTTTTGAGAGAGAAATAAAAATAAATAAATTTAACTTCATAAATTAAAATTAACTTATGTACAAGTTAAAAAAATAGAAAAAAAATAGAAAAGAGAGATGATACAATTTAACACATGCATAAATTAATTTCAATTCATGAAAAAAAAAAGTAATTTCAATATGTTTTTTTCTTTCCTAAGAGAAACTTTTTGGAGAATTTCATTAAAAACAAGTTTTTACAGCAACTACAAAATATATATATATATATATATATATATATATATATATATATATATATATATATATATTTTTT
>Ga0123342_1010584_pt1 | contig 10491 bp, 13 predicted proteins | sample Turbeawhitnodule_FD_89960 | JGI IMG/M metagenome (GOLD analysis project Ga0123342, IMG submission 89960) | Root nodule microbial communities of legume samples collected from Mexico - Turtle bean Mexico white nodule | ecosystem: Host-associated > Plants > Roots > Nodule | place: Mexico: Nepantla... | reverse complement strand
TCCAACTGCTTGGTCGCCCGAGTTCACATCTGGCGACTTCGTATTTAACCCGGTGATCGCCTATTCTGATATGCTGGAGATCGGAACACGCCAACTTAATAACTGGCGGCTTCACGAGCCCCCGACTTCCTTCCCTTCTGCCAGCCTGGCGCCTTGCCAACACGCCTATACTGTAGCAGGATGCCACGTCATCACTCCCGACTACCAGGGCGGTACATATGGCTTTTATGTTTTATGGTGAGTGCATTTCTTATTTTTGTTTTCATGTCTACACTTGTGGTTATTGCGGTGTTTGCTTTTGTATCACCAATGTTGTGTATGAGCATCAATAAATGTTGTGTTGTATTTTAATAAATTTATAAAAAAAAAAACTCTAACATATTACCAGTTGTGGCCTTAACCGGTGTAATATTCTACATATTACATTGGTTGTTTGTCCCAACCGGTGTAATATGTTCCTTCTGGAGCATATATTTTTTATTTATTTTACTCAAATTTTGGTACATATTACACCAGTTTTTACAACCGATGTAATCTGTGATTGACATGTTACATCACTAAAATCTACGTCGATGGTGGAACAGGTGTAATATGTGTTTTATGCATTAGTGTTGATGTCATATGTAACAACCATGTATGCCATGGCAACTTTATCTACATTATTTAGTCCAACTTTACCAAAATAAGGTCTGGCACTAATGACCTGTAAATGGGTTACATAAAAGCAAAATTACATATAAAACAATTTTCATGCATAAACATTAAATTAAATCAAAGTACTAAAAGAAAAGAAAACAATAAAACATTAACAAATAGGATCATTCACATGGAAAATTAAAACACATGCGAAATCTTAAATGAACTGGGAAAATACTTCCTGCATCTTCATAGTTCCTTCTTGCAACCCCATATTCTCAAAATTATCGAAATTGTTCATTTTGAATTCTACAATCTCGAATGCAAATTTTGTATTTCGAATTCTACAATTTGAAATATAATATTTTAAAATTTTTATTGTAGAATTCTAAATATAAAATTTATATTTCAAATTATACAATCCAAAATATAAATTATTGTTTGTATTATGAATTGGAGAATCCAGATTATATTATATTTCATACTCTAGAATCTGAAATAAAAATTTTGTATTCTAGATTTTACGATCCATAATACATTAAACCATTAATTTGTATTTCGGATTGTACAATCCGAAATACTAAAAAAAAATGTATTTCGAATTTTACAATTTGTAATACTAAAGAAAATTGTATTTTAAATTGTACGATCCATAATGAAAAAAATATACTTTAGTTTGTGCAATCCCAAAAACCATTTTTTTCTGCTTAGATGAGAAACTACTATGATGGTGGTCTTGGACGTAGGAGGTGTTATGGCGGTGGCGTAGAGGTAGGGCTAATGTGGTGTTGGTCTTGGACGTAGGAGGTGTTATGGCGGTGGCGCTAGAGGTAGGGCTAATGTGGTGGTGCTCCTGGAATTGGAGACCTGTTATGGCAGTGGAAGTTGGAGGTGAAGGTGAAGATTGTTACCACTAAAGGAGAAGAGGTGTGCTTAAAGGAAAAGATGAAGAGGAGTGAACTCATTTTACCTCTAGTTGCCCTTCGCTGGAAGGGGTTTAAGAGAGCCATCAGCCTCCCTATTGAAGTGTCACCGTGTAAACAAATAGTCACATACATACAGATTCATTCATGGTGATAGAATAAGATTGCATGCTAAAATGGATTCTAGTACCAACTTATCAAAGTACATAAATTTGGGGAGAAAAATGATTGGCAGTGAGGCACTCTGTAAATCATTTTAGTAGCTGAATAAAGACAAGGTTCCATATCTCAATAGTAGGATCATCGTTATTAACCAAGCAGCATCACAGTTCTAAATGTTAAAATTTGAGGCTAAAATTTGTCCCCTCAATACCAGATATTTTCTATGTTGTAAATTGAATTTTAGAATTGGTCTTGCACGTGTCTGACAAAATACTACATAATAAATCCTATAATAATAGGATGTCCATGACAAATCGTTCTGCAATCTTATCCATTTACATGTCTGCAGGAAGGAAGTTACCGGACAGTGCTACCTGCATAAACATAAAAATAAGGAATGACTTGTACAATAAATACACCCATACCAAAAGAAATGACACCAATTAAAGAGAGGGAGAGAAAGTACCTTCTCGCCCAATTTCAAGGGAGGTTCCTTGTGATGGCAGGTACTGCATCTGAATGCATCTTCAGCCCACACTGCAAACAAAGACAACTTTGAAAGCAATGCAATTATGAGGAAATCGTAGCTCTTACTACTCACAGGGTGAAGAGTATATCACAAAACCTGCAAGACAAATTGTAGCTCTAATTATAATAGACACACTAACTACACTACAAATCAATCTTAGACATTTTTGCTTTTTCCATTAATGCTAATCAAATTAGTTTTTGCGTTACAAATACCTTTTTGAAGAGCTAAGATATGAACATACAAGTGGACTTATAATCCAAACAAAATTCCTTTTTTACTAGGTGAGGCTGGCCACGTGAATTTAGTAGCTTATTTAAAATTCACAAACTCAACGAGCTTTCATGGCTAAATTGAAAGAAATGGCAATACAAGGACATTTGCATTTCTTCCATCCATAAGCCTCTGGATCCACATTCGTGAGCTATGTTGAACATACATATACAGTTTAATCGGTGTTTATTTTAGAGCAATGATACTTTTTGACATTTAAATAAATTATTATTTTATTATAATATAATATTTTATTTTATAAAGTAGTTGTAAAATAATTCTTTTTATTATTTGTATAGTTAAACAAATTTTATTCTTTTTTATCATCAAAACTCCTTATATAAAATTATAAGGATTAGACTATCCTGGTCTCAACAAATGTGAGTAGTGTGGTTAAGGGATAAATAAAATCCATTCAAGAAATGATTGGTTTGCTCTTGGCCAATAGTTCAAAAACTACTCCCTCCATCTCAACTCAATGGAACAGATAGGGATAAAAGAGAGTGTCAAAGAAAAAGGTTGTTGTGATCTTGTTGATGAAGAAGAAGACCTACAAAGAGTGCTTGTTGCAAGTGTATTTAAAAGCATCGATTACACATCTGATAATGATTCTCTCAACAAGTGAATCGAGTTAACTATATTATAATTGAAAAAAGATTGATGTATCCTTAGGGATTAGAAAGTGTTTCTACTAGGGAGATGGGACTTAGAGAACTATTGAAATCTTCTTCTCCCTCCCTTCGGTCGGTCAGGTTGCTGGGGCTGAACTGGGGTTCTTCTCGTCCTCCTGCTTCTCCTTCGGCACTCGGTCTCGGGTGAACACCGGATGGTGGGGGTACCTGCGAAGGCACTCCGACACTAAAGTCAGTAAGGCGGGTGACCAGTACTCTGGTAGGTGAACAGTAAAAAATGACGTACATTTCTCCTTGGGATGTGTGCTATTTATATTATTCTAATGGACTTACCTTATTGGACCCGATTAGCAGAGTGGATCCCGCTTAGGGTTGTATTACCTAATTCTTAATAACTGATTAGCTTCACTGACCTTGGTATGAGCGTTAACAATAGTGTGGGTCGGACGCCCAGGGCGGCCGTGACGATTCTACTCATCTAGGCCGATTTTACCTGGTTTCGGCCAGGTCTTTTAGGTTTTGGTCGCCTCAGCCAAGACTCGCAGGACATGGCCAAGACTCTCAGGATTCGGCCAGGTTCCCTGGTCTCAGTCAGGCAGACAGGTCTCGGGCAGCCAAGTCGGCCTCGGTCAGGAGTCCACGTGTCGGTCTCGCCCATACTGGTACACTTGCCCCCCAGGCTCGAGGGCAGATATGTCCGATGAGTCTTTAATGGTAGGTGTCGGTCGGTCTCCCTTGGTCGTGCGGCTGTTCCATTCCCCGAGGTGTGACGTGACCCCAGGCGGCGTGACGCGACCCTAGGCGGCGTGATGTGACTGTCATTAATGAGGGGTTTTTCGGGCAGGAAGTGTTGTGGATCGCTGGATCTCTTGGATCCAACGGTTGAGATTGAAGCGTCATTTCGGAATCCGAGGCCCATGGGCCCTATAAACAGGGGTCTTAATAGTTTCGAGATCTTGTATTTTCTGTGTGAATTTGTCTGATAGCCGAGTTTTTTGTCGCCCACTGCTCTAAGAACTAGTATGGGCGAGACCGACACGTGGACTCCCTGACCGAGGCCCACTTGGCTGCCTGAGACCAGGGAACCTAGCTGAATCCTGAGAGTCTTGGCCATGTCTTGCGAGTCTTGGCCGAGGCGACCGAGACCTAAAAGACATGGCCGAAACCAGGTAAAATCGGTCGAGACGAGTAGAATCGTCACGGCCGGTCAGGCCGGCCAACCCACACTATCGTTAACGTTCAAACCAAGGTCAGTGAAACTAATCAGTTATTAATAATTAGGTAATACAACCCTAAGTGGGATGACTGAAGCCGACCAGACGATGTTGTTGTTGTCTCTCTAGAGAGAGATGGCAGAGATGAGGAGAAAGACCGAGGAGACTGCTCAGAAGAACGAGCAGGAGCTGCAGGTTTTCCGTAGGGAGAACGAGGAAATGAAAAAGAAGCTGGGGGAGGGAGGACCTTCTGTCATACCGACGAACGTTGTCGGCAAGTCCTACACCTCTCCCCCCAACCCGGATATGGCCGAGAAGACGAGAGGCCAACCCCCTCCCTGGAAAACCGAGATGGATGACGAATCTTGTCTGATCAGATCCGCCCGGACGACCGTAACAGCCGACTCGACCCGCCGACATCCTTTCACCAACACCATTATTGAAGTCCCACTGCCAGAAAAGTGGAAGGGTTTCAACCGAGACCGATATGATGGGTCTACTGACCCGAATGAGCATATGGACGTTTACACCACCCATATGAGCCTCTACACCTCGGATGACGTTGTGTTATGCCGAGTGTTTCCTACGTCCTTGAAGGGAGCAGCCCTTAGTTGGTTCACCAAGCTCTCATCCAACTCCATTGACAGCTTTACCACACTCGTGACAAAGTTTGAAACCCAGTTCGCGACCATCCGGCCGCACCACCTGACCTCCATCACCCTGGTAGGCATCCGCCAGGAGAAGGGAGAGTCCCTAAGAACCTTTATCGACAGCAAGGTGGCAATGACCATCCGGAACCTGAGCCCGGACGTTGCCATGCATCACATGCTGACAACCCTACGTCCAGGCCCCTTTGCTGACAACCTGTGCATGTAAACGGTCGACAGCCTGGATGAGCTGAGGAAGAGAGCTGCTAAGTACATGCAGCTGGAAGAACTCAGAGAGTTCCGTAACCAGGCCCGTGCACAGGCCAGTGGGGAGAAGAACAAGGAGGAGAAAGACCGCCAGGGGCGGCCGAGCCAAAGGAATGACCGACGCCGAGACAACCGTGACCGACCAATCCGGTTCTCGAGATACACACCCCTGACGACCGAGAGGGAGGATTCTGGACGAGGCCCTCAACGCCGAGTCAATCCCTTCTCCAAGAAAAGTCGCCAGCCCAAACAATGCCGACCGGAGGAAGCAGTGTCGGTATCACCAAAACAGCGGGCACTCGACCGAGGAGTGTCAGGCTCTAAAAGGATAAGATTGAGGAACTTATCCAAGCTAGACACCTCCGCCGATTCGTCAGTAACGGCCGAGACCCACCCGTCGGGCGGAGCCGCCCAGGCGAACGAGGTCGCCACAACGCGGTCAAAATGACCGAGATAACAGAGACGACCGACAGCCCGCAAGGGACGACAGTCCTAGGGAGGCCGACAGAAGGGGTAACCAGGAGGTTATCAACACCATAGCCGGCAGCTTCGCTGGGGGAGGAAGCACCAACAACACCCGAAAGAAGCACCTGCGGGCGGTGCACCAGGTAAACGCGGTGGCATTCCGACCAAGGATGCCACCCATCACCTTCACGGACGAGGACTTTAAAGGCGTGGACTATCGCCAACAGGAAGACCCAATGGTGATAGCGGTCGATATAGACCGATTCACCATCTGGAAGACCCTCGTGGACCAGGGAAGTTCGGTAGACATCCTCTACTAGAAAACTTTCAGGCTTTGAGGATGGACGAGACCGAGATGATGCCCTACGACGATCATGTAGTAGGGTTCTCGGGCGAGAGGGTGGGTATCAAGGGCTACATTGAGTTGTACACCACCTTCGGCGAGGGGAAGAATACTAGGACCATCAAAATCCGTTACCTGGTCATAGACGCCAACACCTCCTACAACATCCTCCTAGGCCGACCGTCCATCAACCGGCTAATGGCCATTGTATCAACCCCCCACTTGGAAATGAAGTTCCCTTCGGGAACAGGGGACATTCTCACGGTCCATGTAGACCAGAAGGAGGCACGAGAGTGCTATGCTGAGAGCTTCCGGGTGGAACCCTTAAGAAACGACACGTCTCCCACCCGAGTGAGAAAGTCCTCTCGAAAGGACCACTCACCCAGAAAGGACCGACCGATGTCAGTCGAGCCAACCGTTGCGTTGGTAGACCTTGACCCCCGGGCGACCAAGGATAGACTGGAGGCGAGAGAAGAGTTGAAGAGGGTGCCCCTCCTCGACGAAGAGCACAGCACCATTGTAGGAACGGCCATGGCAGCTACCGAGGCCGAGATCATGCATGTCGCGCTGAAGAAGAATATGGACATGTTCGCATGGACACCGGCCGACATGCCGGGGGTGAGCCTGAATGTCATCACCCATTGACTGTCAATATTCAAAGAAGCCTGACCGTTCTCCCAGAAGAAGAGGGACCTAGGTGACGAAAAACGCCTTGCGCCGAAGGAAGAGGCCGAGAAGCTTCTGTCGGCCGGATTCATACGGGAGGCCTGATACACAACTTGGTTGGCCAATGTCGTCATGGTCACCAAGCCAAACGGTAACTGGAGGATGTGCATCGACTACAGAAACATCAACAGCGCATGTCCGAAGGATTCCTACCCCCTCCTAAACATTGACAGTCTGGTGGATGGGGCGACCGACCATAAAATTTTGAGATTCCTGGACACTTACTCTGGCTATAACCAGATAAGAATGCACCCCAGGGACAAGGACAAGATGGCCTTCATGACAGCCGATGACAACTACTATTACGAGGTCATGTCGTTCGGCCTCAAGAACGCGGGGGCGACCTACCAGCACCTATTGGACAAAATCTTCAAAGGCCTAATCGGCCGGGCGGTAGAGGTATACGTGGACGACATAGTCGTGAAGTTCGACTCTTTTGAACAACATCCGAAGGATCTTCAGGGCCCTCAGAGGGGTCAACATGAAGCTCAACCCCGAGAAGTGTACATTCGGGGTTGAGGGGGGGAAGTTTTTAGGCTTCATGCTCACCCATCGGGGGATAAAGGCCAACCCCAACAAATGTCAGGCCATACTCGACATGAGAAGTCCGAATAGCATCAAGGAGGTACAACAACTCCTAAGGCACCTGACTGCAGGTTCGTCCCCCGACTAGCCGAGAGGACGAGACCGATGGTCCAGCTGCTCCGAAAATGCAAGAAGTTCGCCTGGGATGATCGGTGTGAAGAAATCTTTAGACAGTTCAAGGATTTCCTGACATCCCCCGCTGTCATCCAGAAATCGAGACCCGACCACCCAATCCTGGTGTACCTGGCAGTCTCGGAGGAAGCAGTCAGCGCTGCCCTTGTGCAGGAGTCCGAGGGCGAGGAACGACCGGTGCACTTCATCAGCCGGACCCTCCACTCGGCCGAGACGATATACCAGATGATCGAGAAGGTGGCTCTCGCCTTAGTCCTCACAGCGAGATGGATGTGCCCCTACTTCCAAAATCACTCAATAATAGTAAGGACCGACTATTCTATTTTTAAAATTTTATCTAAGCCCGACCTTGCAAGGAGAATGATAAGTTGGTCGATCAAATTGTCCGAGTTCGACATACGCTATGAACCGAGGGGCGCCATCAAATCTCAATGTCTGACCGACTTTTCGGCAGAGCTGACACCGTTACCTACCCTATCAGGCGGGTGGACACTCTATGTGGACGACTCCTAAAAAAAACGGTCTGTGGGGTTGGAGTCGTCCTGGAAGGGTCGGGCGACCTCCTCCTAGAGCAAGCACTCCAGTTCGGATTCCAAGCGACCAACAACCAAGCCGAGTACAAGGACTTGCTCGTCGGGCTGAACCTAGCCTACGACATGGGAGGACGCGAGGTCACATGCAAAAGCGACTCCTAGGTGATGGTCGGCCAGATCAATGGAGAGTTCGAAGTGAAGGAACCTTTGCTGCAACGGTACTTCCACGCGGCCAAAAACAGTATCGCCCGTTTCAGCAAAGCACCCTTGGAGCACATACCGAGTGAGGACAACAAAAGGGTCGACATCTTGTCTAAGTTGTCGGTCACCAAGAAGAAGAGCCACCAGAGATCAGTCATACAGATATGGCTGAGACACCCCAGTGTGACCGAGGCCGAGTGCCTGACAACAAACGAGGACGAGGCCGAGGCCGACAACTGGATGACACCCATCATCCAATACCTAAGGGATGGCACGTGCAAGCCGGACCAAGAAAAGGCGATGAAGCAACAATGCGCTCGATACACCGTGATCAACGAAGACTTGTACCGGAAGGGTACTCGACGCCCTGCTAAAATACATCACTAGCAAATGGGCCGAGTACATTCTGGCCGAGATCCACAAGGGGGTCTGCGGAAATCACGCTGGGGTGAGGACGATGGCCGCTAAGATTCTACGGGTTGGCTACTACTGGCCGACCATCCAGGGCGACTGTGCCGAATACGTCAAGAAATATGCCAAGTGTCAGGAGTTCGGCCCCCTCCACCACACAAGGCCGGAAGAACTACACAACATCATCTCCTCATGGTCGTTCGCCATTTGGGGGATGGACATTATCGGTCCCTTCTCGCCAGGGAAGGGGCAGACCAAATTCCTCCTGGTCGGAGTCGACTACTTCACCAAGTGGATCGAGGTCGAACCCCTCGCATCCATCTCGGCCAAAAACGTGCAAAATTTCGTATGGAGAAGCATTGTTTGCCAATTCGGCATCCTGCACACAATAATAACTGACAATGGCCAACAATTTATTGACCGAGGCCTGCATTCCTTTTATGACGACCTGGGCATCAAGTTCGTCACAGCCTCAGTAGAACATCCGCATACCAATGGGCAGGCCGAGGCCGCCAACAAGGTCATACTCAACGAGCTGAAAAAACGCTTGGGCAAGGCAAAAGGCCGATGGACCGAGGAGCTGATAGAGGTACTTTGGGCGTACAGATGCACACCCCAGACTACCACGCAGGAGACACCCTACAGCCTAACATATGAGACCGAGGCCATGATCCAGGTCGAAGTGGCCGAGCCCACCATACGGCGACAGATGTTCGACCTCACCCTAAACGAGGAAAGCTTAGCAGTCAACCTCAATTTATTTATTGAGTTTCATGACAAAAGCAGGATTCGGGAGGCCGCCTGCACAATCCATGCGTCCAGACAGTACAACACAAAGGTTCGGTCGAGTAGTTTCCAGAAGGGTGACCGACTGGTAAGGAAGGGTGACCAGAAGAGGAAGAGGTAGGTCGAGACTGTGTCGACATGACTAACCTTTCTAAAGAAAATGAAATTGGGCGAGGGCAAATCTTGTGAAGAGGTCGAAAGGTCACTCGGTTCTCAAAGCAGTGGGCGACAAAAAACTCGGCTATCAAACAAATTCACACAGAAAATACAAGATCTCGACACTATTAAGACCTCTATTAATAGGGCCCATGGGCCTCGGATTCCAAAACGACACATCAATCTCAACCGTTGGATCCAATAGATCCAACAATCCACAACACTTCCCGTTCGAAAAACCCCTCATTAATGACAGTCACATCACGCCGCCTAGGGTCGCGTCATGCCGCCTGGGTTCACGTCACACCTCGGGGAATGGAACAGCCGCACGACCAAGGGACACCGACCGACACTTACTATTAAAGACTCATCAGACATATCTGTCCTCGAGCCTGGAGGGCAAGTGTACCGGTATGGGCGAGACCGACACGTGGACTCCCTGACCGAGGCCCACTTGACTGCCCGAGACCTGTCTGCCTTGTTAGAATAGATGGCTTTAAACTAGAGGGGGGTGAATTGTTAAAAGAGGGGCTTCGCAAAATTTTCAAACAAGAATGAAATTATCTCAAGAAACAATTGATTCAGAAATTCAGTTCGCCAAAACAGCAAGCAAAAGCTGCAGTACCAGAAAAAACAATCGGTTGTTTCGCAGAAACAATCGGTTGTTTATACCAACAAACAACAAAATAAAACTGAATTTAAAGAGTTAGAGATAGAGAGATTGTACACAATTGTTTATACGGGTTAACTCCAAACCCAGAGCTACATCCAGTCTTCTCAGAACCCTGAGGAAATCCACTAAGCAATCACACCTTGATCACTTACACAACAACCAAGAGAATGACCTTGAACACCTCAAGAAACACACTC
>Ga0123342_1010583_pt1 | contig 10492 bp, 9 predicted proteins | sample Turbeawhitnodule_FD_89960 | JGI IMG/M metagenome (GOLD analysis project Ga0123342, IMG submission 89960) | Root nodule microbial communities of legume samples collected from Mexico - Turtle bean Mexico white nodule | ecosystem: Host-associated > Plants > Roots > Nodule | place: Mexico: Nepantla... | reverse complement strand
ATACTCATCATGCACCTTCAAAGCCATCACAACTCCTAGGAGGGCTTTGCTTCACTCACCCATTTGCTTCCGCATCCATTTTACTACTTTGATTCAAGAAGAACACATGAAATGCCATCATTTATGGATTGGATTCTTCCTCTCCATCAACCAACCTATTATTAATTGACATTGAAAAATATTTGTAAACCTAGAATGTTGTGAAAAACACCTACTTAAAACTAATGATAGGAATAAATTGGTTTTAATTAAACACATTTAAAAACTCTTGTTCTACAATGTCGATACATGGATTATAATTTGCAAGGGAGTGAGATTATAATAAACCAACGCAAGTTTATTTGTCTAAAGAATTAAGATTTTAATAATTAAATGAATTTGATAGTATGATTGGTATTTATGAAGATACGTTTATATTTAACTAATTTATATTAGATGGTTTTGTAAAACTTTAAATTTAAAAGTTTAATGTCTTTATCTTTTACCTTTATATCTTTATTCTTATAATTCGTTTTTATTATTCTCTTTATTTTTTAAATACACGTACACTCATTGATAAACAAATTTTGTTTAGCTTAATTACCTTCTTAATCTCTTGAAATTTGATGCTTGAACTTAAAAAACTTTATTTGGCCACTTATATTAAATTGAGTCTTTTTCTTCTTCTTTTGTATAGCTTACAAACATGATACCCAAAAGAGGCAACCAGAGAAATTGAGCAAATAAATGTTGGACAAATTCTTCCTACACCCAATATTTTTGAACCCGCACCCAACACAATTTTAAAATTCCAAAAATACCCTTTATTTTAGAAATAAAAAATCAAAATTGAAAATAATACATTCGAAAAAAAATTCCAAAAATACCCTTTATTTTAGAAATAAAAAATCAAAATTGAAAATAATACATTCGAAAAAAAAAGTAAATCGAAAAAAGCTTTTGTGTTCCGAAAATAAAAATTCAGAAACAAAAATCAAAAGCTCATTCTAGATAAGAAAATCCGCAATACAAAAAATAATACATGAAGGACATTTTCGTCTTTTCCACTAGAATTGGGTGCAGTGATATGACTAAATGTTGCTCAGTTAATTTATGGTATTCTTAGACAATGTTAGCATCTGGACAATTTCTTCCTCCACCTCCATAGTTTCTGCCTACACCTCCATAAATATCTTTATTCCAACACTATCCTTCGGCAAAATGTGCAGAGTTTTTATTTTTTTTTTTTCATTTCCGACTTGTATAATCCGTAGACCTTGCGATGTATTTTGAGTTTTAGAGTTTGGAAGGTATTTTCGAATCCAAAAAACACATTCCAAACTCTAAACTTTGGAATACAATTTTGTTTTCCAAATTAAAAAGGTATTCTGGGTTCAAAATATATTCCAAACTCTAAAATTTGGAATACAAAATAATATTCTAAATTCTAAAGTTCGGAATTTTAGAGTATGAAATTTTAGAGTATGAAAGAAAGGGAAGAGAGGTGTCAATGAAAAAAGGGTAAAGTTGTCATTCACGTTTTCTATGGAGGTGCAGGAAGAAATTGCCCAGCATCTGTCTCCATATTGATTCATCCAATTATGAATTTAGCCAAGGAAAAACACTTGGTGATGTCTGCAACCTCCCTGTTAAAACTTCAACACCAGTATCTGTCACCTAATTATCATGAAAACCATGAACTATATTAGATAGCTTCAATCATCTAAAAATAGTCATCATCTACTAATCTATACTTCAGAGACCAAATATAAGTAAATTTCAAATTACTAAATCACTGACCAAAACAAATATAAACAAAGTGGCCACAGCTTTGTAGCACTATGTGATAGAAACATATGATTAGGTTAGTGAGTGGTGAAGGATTCGGATATGCATGAGATTATAGGTTCACTCTGTGAGATTATAGGTCCAAAACATATGATTGAAGTTACACTTGTTTCACACCAAAATCATTAGTATTAATTATATAGAGGTGAGTGAGGAAGTAAATGGCTAATGGTTAACCTCACGAAAATTACAACTATGATCATTTTCTCTCATTTCTTTCTACTTGGCAGGACATGATGCAGAAAATAACCAGAATTTAGTGTGGAGAAAGCAGGACTAACCAGAAGAGTATGCTCAAATTGAGCACTTCGTTTACCATCGGCTGTAACATCAGTCCATCCATCAGGCCACATTCGATCACGCCAGACACCTATTGAAAAATAATATTGGAGCTGCCACATCACATGTATTCATCACATCAAAGTTATCTTTACAAATGTGATTACAGTATCAATTTATAGACAGTTTACAACCTAATTAAGGAAATAAATAATAAGTAAAAGAAGTAAGAGATAATAGGTAATTAAAACTATACAAATCAAATCACTAAAAGATATCAAATCTGTCATAATAAATAGAGAATGAAATATGCACTTAATTACAAAATAATTATCTCCTAATTATTCAACACTCCCCTCAAGTTGGTGAACTTAAAAGCCTCTCTAGGGAAATGATTGTTATTCAAAAAAGGAGAAAACACTTATCCATGAAAATATATACTAATGCTGACTATGCAGTATCAATTGTTGATAGGAGATCCACCACAAGCTATTACATGTTTCTGGGTGGAAATCTGGTGGTGACATGGAGGAGCAAGAAACAAAATGTAGTTGCAAGATCAAGTGCAGAAGTAGAATTTAGAATTTAGAGTCATGGCTCAAGGGGTTTGTGAACTATTATGGATGAAGATCATACTCGATGACCTCCAAATAAAATATGAAGCTCCTATGGGTTTGGTGTGTGATAAATCCAGTTTAACATGACCGAGCAAAGCACGTAGAGATAGACCGACAAAACTCCAATTGGCAAATATGTTTACTAAAGGACTTCCCACAAAACACTTCAAAGATCTTACTTGCAAGTTGAGAATGATAAATATACATTCACCAACTTGAGGGGGAATGTTGAATAATTAGGAGATAATTATTTTGTAATTAAGTGCATATTTCATTCTCTATTTATTAGGACAAATTTGATATATTTTAGTGATTTGATTTGTATAACTTTAATTACCTATTATTTCTTTCATTAATTATATTGTAAACCGCCTACAAATTGAGACTGTAATCACATTGGTAAAGATATCTCAGAAATACATTTCATCTATTTTTTTCAACTATAAGCATACCAGCATTGATCATTGGTTCAATTGTAAAGGTTTGTCCAGCCTTCATCACACCAACTGCTTTATTTCCTGACAGTGGTTAAGGAGTATATATACATTCCACAAGTTTTCTTTCTATTTTCTAGCAATCTTTGTTGGCAGTGATAGAAAAGCAAGAGATGCACATCGGCTCTTAGGAAGTAATGGTATTTATAACAAGAAAGTGAATGACTAACATCCATAGAATGATTTCTAGTTTTGCAAGCCATTTTGTGCCTAACAACATAGTTATAGAATTGAGATTCGAATCATGAATTTTATTATGAATTGTAAGATACATAATAAATAAAATATGATATATTTTAAAATAAGAATAAGTGACATGAAAAAAAAACATTAGAAATATCATATTTTTGAAAATGAAGTCAAAATGTTCACATAATCAAAATATAATTTTCTATATTTAAATCCTAATCTTATGTTTTCATTCATCATTTATGAGATCAACGTTACTTAGATCATCTGCTTCCTAATATAACATTCTCTTGCAACTCATTTTCATCCTCTTCCTCCACATCTTCATTTTCATTTGCGGTTATGGTAGATTTTCCCTTTCTATCAATCTTAGTAGTTAAATTTCTTGAATATATGTATTATAACATTTATGATTAATTTAATTGTATGTGTTTCACAATTTAAACAAATACCTCTCTTCCTTTTGATGCTTGGAGCCCCTATTCAAGAATAAAAGATTCATTATATTCATCCATGAAACATCATTTGGTAGACAAGAATCCTCCTTTTCAGTAATTCACTCATCATCTGATTCAATGTCAGATAAATATATAGGACCATAAGTATCTCCTCTCTAACCTTTTGTCTCATAAAATTCCAACTTTACTATCCGCATTAAAAATTGTCATAATAAAATGAAAAAAATTTATCGAAATAAAAATCATTACTGATTTGCAATCATGATTGAGGTAATAATAATTACGGTAATAAGCAACAACATGAAGAAGACTATGTAATTGCAAAATCAACTGAGTATCAATTATTTTCCACACCTTTTTGTATCGAGAGTCTTGAAATTTGTTCTTTAGCTCTATCCATAGCTTCATATATTTATGGCATAACAAGTTTTGCGTCTCCATCTACAAGCCTTAATACTTTCACAAGTGAATTTACACACTTCAAACTATATTGGGTGGATTTCCATAATCTATCGTCACTTAAAACAATGTTCACCTTCATTTTTACTAGCATGATTACTCGTTGTCAATTCTTGTGAAACAAACATAGCTCGAAGAACATTTTTCTGTTATCCTATGTATTGTAGGATAAGAAAAACAAAGTTGCAAATCTCGTGACTGTTGGTCAAGCTAATTTTTTTCCTTTGGAATACTTTCTATACAAGTTTAGGATCCATGTGTGCCTATAAATGAAAGTTGTGATCTTTTTTACATTTGCAATGGTATTATAAAATATCGGGAGCTGACCAATGTCTTCAAGAATTAAATCAAGGCAATGAGCCGCACAAGGAGACCAAAATAATTTTGTTCTCTTCTCCTCTAACATTTTTCTTGCTGCCAAAAAATTAGAAACACCTTCAGTCACAACTTGCAAACACCATCCTCCCCAATTTCTTCTACCACGGAATCCAATAGTTCAAACATTTGTTTGACATGCTTGATCACATTACTAATATCAATAGATTTTAAGAGAACTGTTTCACTTGAACTATTCACCAAAAAGTTGGTAAAAGACCTTTTTTTTCCATCTGTCCAACCATCAGACATCAAAGTATACCCACATTTTTCTCATTCTACCTTAGATTTCTCCAAACTAGCTTGGATATTGTCAATTGTCTTTCTAAAATAAAACACCTCTAACTTCATGATAAGTATTCAACAACAAATTTTAACAAATAAGGAACTTATTACTAAATTAAATGCACAAATTTTATATCTTTAAACATTTCATTTATGGTTTGTTTCCAATTCCTCTAAAATGACTTCGATGTCCCCTTTTTATTTCTATCATGGATATCGAGTTCTTCATAACAATCTTGACGATTTGCTTCTTTAATTTTTTTCTTTATCTTCTAATAACTTCATAAACATGTTTTTGATATCATCTGGAACATATGTACATGCAATGACATCTTCATTTGTACCATCAAGATGATGTTTCATTGTTGCAACACCACCCCAACAAGTATATGAACAATACTTACACTTGACTAAGTCTATGAGGGAGAACACTCCCACAATGACTCATGTAATATTTCTTGTTTTCTTTCGCTTTGTCCGACTCATTGCCTCTACCAACAAAGTCAAACAAATAACAACTAATTATATAAGATTGTTTAGCATATGTTTATATAAAAGTTTTTATTTTTTATATATAGTTGTTCTTGTATTATTTGTTTTAATATTTTTTGGTTATTTTTTTTCTACAAAAGTGAGTTTTTCAAGAATATTTTATTATTATTTTAGAAAAAAAACAATTGTTATTTGTTTGACTTTTGTTGGTAGAGGCAATAAGTCAAACAAAGCGAAAGAAATAAACAAATATTGCATGGAATCATTGTGAGAGTGTTCCCATAGACTTCTACTCAAGTGTAAGTATTGTTCACATACTTGTTGGGGGTGTTGCAAGAATGAAACATCATCTTGCTGGTATAAAGAAAGATGTCATTACATGTACATCTGTTTCAGATTATATCAAATACATGTTTATGAAGTTATTAGAAGATAAAGAAAAAATCAAAGAAGCAAATCGTCAAAATTGTTTTAAAAGAAGTGGATATCCAAGATTGTAATAAAAAGGGGATATTGGAGTCATTTCCCAGGAAGAGGAAATAAAAAGCATGAATGAAATGTTTAAGGATAGAGAATTAGTGATTACACACATTTGCAAATGCATATATGGTAATGCTTTACCATTTAATTTGGTAAGAAATTAATTATTTGTTCAAATGTTAAAATCTGTTGTTGTTGAATATGGAAAGGGTCTAAAGCCTCCTACTTATCATGAAGTTAGGATGTCTTATTTGAAAAAGATAATAGACAATATCCAAGCTAGTTTTGAGAAATATAAGGTTGAATGGGAGAAATTTGGGTCTACTTTGATGTGTAATAGTTGGACATATGGAAAAGGAAGGTCTCTTACCAATTTTTTGGTGAACAGTCCAAGTGGAACAATTTTCTTAAAATCCATTGATACTAGTAATGTGATCAATGATACCAAACAAATATTTGAACTATTAGATTTTGTTGTAGAAGAAATTGGGGGATAATGTTGTGCAAGTTGTGACAGATGATGCTTCTAATTTTGTGGCAGCAGGAAAAATGTTAGAGGAGAAAAAAACAAAATTATTTTGGTCTCCTTGTACAGTTCATTGTCTTGATTTAGTTATTGAAGACATTGGTCAGCTCCCAGTATTTTCTAATACCATTGCAAATGCCAAAAAGATCACAACTTTCATCTATAGGCACACATGGGTTCTAAATTCGTATAGAAAGTATTCCAAAGGAAAAAAATTAGCATGACCAACAGTCACGAGATTTGCAACTACTTTTCTTACCCTGCAAAGCAACAGAAAAATGATCTTCGAGCCATGTTTGTTTCACAATAATGGACAACAAGTAATCATGGTAGTAAAAATGAAGATAAACAAGTGGTGAACATTGTTTTAAGTGATGATAGATTCTGGAAATCCATCCAATATTGTTTGAAGTGTGTAACTCCACTTGTGAAAGTATTAAGACTTGTAGATAGAGACACAAAACCTGTTATGTCATATATATATGAAGCTATGGATAAAGCTAAAAAAACAAATAGCCACAAATTTCAATAATTAAGACCTTCAACAACTTGACAGATTAAAACAAAAAACACAAGGAGATAAGAAGCATCCTGGTAAAAGATTTAATTAATCTTAATAGTTTCATAAAAATCATAATAGTTTAGATCACACAAATTAATGTTAGCTTTTTGTTCGAAATTGCAGCTCTTTGGTGGGAAAGCTATGGTGGAGTGGGTAAAGAGCTACAAAATCTAGCAATAAGAGTTTTGAGTCTCACTTGTAGTGCTACTGGATGCAAAAGAAATTGGAGCATATTTGATCAAGTGCATACTAAAAAAAAGAATCGTTTAGAACAACAAAGATTAAATGCTCTTGTCTTTGTTAAGTATAACCTTCAACTTGAGATGAGGCAAAAGGTTAGAGAGGAGAAAGGGATACTTATGATCCTATATGTTTACCTGGTCGAAGGATCCTTACCTACCAAATGATGTTTCATGGATGGATATACATGAATCTTTTACAATTGAAGAGGGGGCTCCAAGCAACAAAAGGAAAAGAGATATTTGTTTAAATTATAAAACCTATATGATTAAATTAATCATAAATGTTATAATACTTGTAATAAGTTTTTTGTTTCTTTAAGGTCAAAGAAATTTAATTACTAAGGTTGACAGAAAGGGAAAATCTACCATAATCGTAAATGATAATGAAATTGAAGATATGATTGAAGATGTTGAGGAAGAGGATGAAAATGAGCTACAAGATAATGTTATATAAGAGGAAGAAGATGATCTAAGTGACGTCGATCTCGAAGAGGATGAGTGAAAGCATAAGATTAGGATGTAAGATTTAAATATAGAAAATAGTATTTTATATTTTATTATGTTTTTTACATTTCATTATGTTTTGATTTTGTGGATTGAACATTTTGACTTCATTTTCATATATGATATTTCTATTGTTTTTTTCATGTCACTTATTCTTATTTAAAATTATATCATTTTATTTATTATGTGTCTTACAATTCATAATAAGATTAGATTCAAGATTAAAAAAAGCAATTCACGATTGGAATCTTGATTCTATAACCATGCTTTTTACAATACCTTGCAGTGCTTAAAAACTAAGGAAGGATACTAGCATAATGAGGAATGTTTGGTGCACAATGGAAGAGCTCTCCAATTCCATGACCACAATATGATCTTGCCTATGGGGTCCAAGGGAAAAAATAAGGAACAAATGATAAGCAACAATTATAGTGAAGGAATAATGATAAACAGATTACAAAAACTAAAGAACCAATAAGTAAAAAATTACCACTGAGAAGCCAGACACTGAAGCATGACGACTAATAACTTCACCAATTTCGCGAAACCGTATCCCAGGTTTAACTGAGTTTGATTAAAGATGAAGAATTAGGATCAATATTTCAGTTTCTTAAAATGTTATATACATTTTAATTGTATGAAGTATTTTAAACAACTAAAACATAATCTACAAATGCCAATTGCATACTTGTATAGTATGGCAATCTGTAAACATCAATTATCAATATTTCCATGCATATTTACAACATAATAAGTAGCTAATATGATATAATTCACGTTAGTTATTCAACATGTCCTTCTGTCCTTAACTTATATTTTAATGTTTAAATTATTTATTACCTTAAAATATGAGATTTAGGAGATAGGACCAAATCAACAATTTAAAGACAAATTTGTAGTTTGATTTAAGAATTCATATTGAACCTTTAAGGTACACATCAAACAAAAGACAAACAAGAGATCTATGACTGCTATAATGTTTCAATTCAATTATATTTGAAACTTAAACAAGAGACAGAAATTTCAGAATTGAAATAAAAATGGATATATACCAATGGATATTGCCTTCTCCAGGCACTCATATGTGCATTTTACCAATTGGCAAGACTCTTCATCAATGTTTCCCACAAAGTATGTTTCATTGAGATCAGCTGCACAACAACCCACAATTAACCAGTTGTCGATTTATGAACTTCAAGGGAAACTGTGAAGCATATAAATGCTAATCAACTTACCATGAACACCTTTATAGTACACAGAGACATCAACATTTACAATGTCACCATCCTCAAGCTTCCTGTACAATGACCATATTATAACTCAAGTTGCAATAGTCTTATCGTGCCTCAGTGAGTCACTGGAAGCATCAGTGGAGGAAGTTAGTTTATAACAATTACAGCCACCAATAAAATTGAGAACTAGCATCAACAAAAAACCATTGTACGAATATATCACAAAAGGAACAAAACAGTCTACCTCGCGTCAGGAATTCCATGGCAGATTACTTCATTAACTGACCTGTTAGACAGAGCAAAATTCATTCTTAAAATATACCTAGACAATATGAGAAAATATGACATTACAGAAGAAAAGTACCTACGTGCAGCAAGATTTAGGGAAGAAATTGTAATTGAGAGGTGATGGATATCCTCCTGCAAAGGTTAAAAATAAAAAAAAATATCATCATCAATAACTATCTGAAATAACCAAATGACACTCACATTAAGAAACTCAAGCAACCATTTGGAAACAAAGTTATGAGAAGGTTGGGCCATTACTTTGTATCTTCTTTGTATTTGAGACATAGACATATAAATATATACATGCTCCTCTAGTGGAATAGACAGAGAGAGAGAGAGAGATTACTTTTGTCTCTTCACCATATATCTCCACAATTATAACACTAAACAATAGAGGATGCATGCTCAAGAGTCACGAGCTGCAGTATTGCCAACACTTAACAGGAACCCATAAAAATATACATAATAGAAGTTGTCCGGCTATATCCAATTTTTGGGTATAACAAAACAACTTCTACTGTGAACTATTTTTTTGTTTATATAAAATTCTCTATATTTATAACATCTATAATTAAAAATAAAAAGTCTTAGTGTCTTAAACAGAACATACAAGTAAACACCAACAAAAGCCAAATACCAATTCCCGAGATTGGAATTATTAGTCATCTTCTAAATCCAAACCTTCTTTATCATTTTCAAAATCATAACATCTATAGATATCGCTGATTAAAAAAAATAATATCAATAGATTTCAATTTTGGAAATTAAAATCCCAAAACTAATAATAATCTGAATGACTTTGTTGTAAGGTATTTTTTTGGAATCAACAAAGTGCCACAATTCAGCCAGCTATTGGATCCAGGAAAGTTGCCCTGTAAGCTCTGCACCACTACATGACTGTGCCACGCTATTTAAAACCCTAATGTAGACACAATTAAATGTCACAAGCTTGTATAATAGCTTTCGAGAAGTCTATATGATAAGTGCCAATGTGTAGTTTTTATGATTGATAAAATTGAACACTTTGGAACTTAATTGTTGCTTAATGTAAGAAAATTATCCTAATATGAGAATTATTGAATCTGATTATATATTTTGAACCAAGAAACAAATGAAGAAATTTAATCTCAATTTTTGTGTAAATTGCAGATGAATATGAAGCATTGAAAGAATTATTCAAGCT
>Ga0123342_1010582_pt1 | contig 10493 bp, 2 predicted proteins | sample Turbeawhitnodule_FD_89960 | JGI IMG/M metagenome (GOLD analysis project Ga0123342, IMG submission 89960) | Root nodule microbial communities of legume samples collected from Mexico - Turtle bean Mexico white nodule | ecosystem: Host-associated > Plants > Roots > Nodule | place: Mexico: Nepantla... | reverse complement strand
GAGACAAAATGTGTAAAATGATACCCCTAAACCCTAAATATAGATGCACCTATTCATCTATAAATAATAATTACCCACCCACCCCTCATTCCACTTAAGTTCATGCTATCAAACCTCTCTCTGTGCCTCTCTCTCACCATCACATAAACTACCATTCATTTTTATCATTATAATTCTTATTACTATTTCTATATTTCCTGCCTTTTCTTTTTCCTATCCACCACTTCCCATATCAATACATCATCATAGTCCAATATAATATAATTATCATTTTATGTTTAATATGGTAGTTCTATTAGGATTCATTTTAGTTTTGATTTCTAAATTTAAAATAAAAAGGAAAATTATAGTTTCAATCTTTAAATACTAGATAGTATAATTTAATTAATTTTAGTTTAAAATTATTATAACTATAAAATATTTAGTATCTTAAATAATAAATAAATTTGAAACTGTATAAATATTATATATAAATATTATAATTTTAAAATTAGGTAGTTATGTTTTTTTTTCGTTACAATGTAGTAAGCACAATAAAGTTAATAAAGAGAGGATAAAAATAATAATGATATACCTGATAATAAAATAATAATTATTCTCATTATGTAAAAGGGACCATTAATTTGACATATTTCTCTTCTTCATTGTTTCACTATATATGACAAGTATTCATTCAAATTCCTCGTAAAAACTTTCTATAAGTTTTAACATATGATGATAATGAAAATGAAAGAAGTTGGTTGAGTAATAAGAGTTAGGCAAAATAAGAGTTAGGCAAAGTAAGAATTAGGTAGAGTAAGAGTTAGGTAAAACAATGATATTTTTCTTTTCTTTTTTTCATAGTGACATTGCTATTTTGTTTTTTTATTATTATTATTTTCATTGGTTCTATCATGTCATTCTAATGTTATAAAAGTTATTTAGGTAATTGAATAAATTGTAGTATAAAATGTTTACCTAAAATTTCTCATATTAGTTTCTTTTGTTAGAATATGATTTCAACTAATTAAATTGTTTTATTTATGGAAGAAATAAATCATTTTTCTTTCATGTAATCTTGTTTTAGAAATTATTTTCTGAAATGTTGAAAAAATTTATAATATTCATTCCTTTGATCCCAACATGGATATGAGAGAAGTATTTTCATTCCTCATAAATTTTGTGATTTTATTTATATAGTTACTAAATCATATTTTTGTTAATATATTTTGCATTATTTGTGTGTATATATATGTTTGATTTTTTTTTATTTTTTCTTTATATAATACACTACAAGAAAATCATGAAATAGAAACCAATTTTTAGAGACCAAAATAATTAGTTGCAATAATAACTAAATTAGAGACCATTCTAGAAATTAAAAAAAAATGGTTTCTAAATTAGTTTCTATTATTGTTAAATAGTTTATAAATTCGTATATAATTAGCAACCAAAGTTTTATCGATTACAATCATCAACAGAACAGTAGTTTTAACAATAAACGCAACATAAATCAATGTAAAATCACATTCAAACCATACATTAATAAATCTCATCTTATATGTATTAAATTAAAAATAATAATAAATTAAGTATGGATATATGGATATGTGTTATTAATTAAAAAGCCATTCCAAAGATTTTTTAATAACAAAGTGGTATAAAAAAGTTATATAGCAAATGAGGTAAAATATAACAATTTCTTCATCAATTTTGAAACGAGACTTCTGTACTTGTGTGTTCATCACAGTTGTATACAAAATTTCATTAAAATAAAGTTCTTTCATTTTAAAAAATTAAACATGTCAGTCAATTAATAATAAATTAAACACAAAACTATGTTTTTGATATGAGATGAATATTATATATAGGCATAAATATTGATTGATGAAGGAAAGAAGGATGCATATAATAATAATTGAAATAATTAGAGAATACGGATGTTTATGTCCATATACTTGCTTGGACTGAACTCATTTAATTGGTTGCAGAAAAATGTTTGGTCTTTCATGGAAAATCTTTCTCCATATACTTGCTTTTTGGACTGAACGTTGTTTAAGCATTTTGTATTATGCAAAGATTCCATTAACTTGCGTGATAATTTATTTTATTCTGAAATTATTTTTTCCAGGACACAAAATATCTATTATAGATTTTCTTTTCTAAAATATATATTTTTTAATTTTAGAGTTTTAATTTCAAAATAAAGACAATTTTGAAAATTCAAAAGTGGAGTAGATACTCATAAAAAATCTTTATTTTTTACTCACTTGCTGAAATATAAAGATTTGCTAAAATATAAAGATGTCGTCTATATTTTATTATTTTTTATAATAATAAACATTATTATTTTTCCAACTTTCATTTCTACTAACCTTTTTATATTTATTTTTTAACATTTCTAAGTGCAACTCTTACTTATAATTTTATTTTATTTCTTACCAACTAAAAATTGTTGTTAATTTTAAAATTTAAAAATATTTATTTGTCATAACTTTTTCAAATTGTTACACTATTTTCAAAATTTTGTTTCTCCAACAATATTTTCTTCTATAAGTTTCTTTTTATTCACCATTAATTTTATTCGTATTTTGTTATAATTCTCCCAAAAATTAGCTACTTAGCACAAAAATTCACATTTGAATATATAGTGTGTAAATTTATATACGCGCACATAAATAATAAAAAAAATCAATTTTTATGCTGACAAAACATAAAACTGTACATGTCATGTTAATGGAATGTGATCCAAATCTAATTCTACAATTATAAAATAAAAATTTTAATAATTACATATACTTTGTTTAGGTAAATGTCTTTTGAGTTAGGTAAATATTTTGTTGAGTTAGACAAATATTTTGTTTTTTTTTTAAAGTGTTAGTAGATATTCTGTTTTTTCAGGAATGCATCAAATAAAATTTATAGAGTTTGTAACCACCCATTGTCACCACTCATAAAATTTATTCTTTGTCTAAATACACCATTCTTCGACCCAACCTTTTCCAAATATGTAGGTTCTTAAAAGGTTTACAAACCAAAAGGACAAGTAAATATGTTATTTAGTATTTAAAGATTGGAACTATGATTTTTATAATTTTTTTAAAATTTAGAAACCAAAAAAAAATGAATCCTAATAGAACTACCATTAATAAACATAAAAATGATAATTACATGATACTAATAATATTTATATTATAAAAAATATAAGGATAATTATTCTTAACACTAAAAATTATTGTTAACATAGAGCATATTACCTAATACTAAAGAATGCACTCTGTTATTTACATAAGCATTTATTTATTAGTAACTAACTTTTTAACTTAACAAAGGCTATAAAATTATTATCCTTACTTGTCGATAGGTTGCTGTAACTTCAGAAAACTATATTGCATTCTTTAGAAGGTATAAAATAACTCCTAACTTAAATTATTTTTTGTCTTAAGGAAATTATTAGTTTGCTCTTAGAGAATTTGTTTTATTTTTAATTTCCTAATTTAAACGCAACACTTCCATCTTTGGATTTGTCGCAAGTATTTTTATTTTATAAGTAGAGCATAAAAAAAGGTTTATTGAAAATCATGCAAAAAAGCATTAAAAAACCACAAAAAACGTTTTTTATGCGATTTAATTAAAAAAATCAATTATGGAAACAAATAGAGAAATATTGAAACATATAGACGTAATATTTTATATAATATTTTAGATTTTAGTTTAATGTATGATGTTGTAAACCTAATCTCTTCCGTCATACATAACCTTTGTAGATAATGCGAAAGTTTTCATCAAAGCAGTCTTAGAAATGATAGAAAAAGAAATGGTGTTATAAAATTGATTTACTAAAAAGAATAGACCAAGATAAAATTTTATGACTTACAAATTAATATATTTGATTACGTTGAGGATTTGATTGTAAAGTATTTAACTTTGTTTTATTGGTGAAAAACATATGGTTTATATTTAATTACTAAATGTACTATTTATTAAAATTAAATTCGAATAATTTGGAATTGATGTATATAAACAATTATTGGTAATTGGGTATTGGTGATGATAACTTTTGTTTTCGTAACAAGTCTCGGTGGTTTTATAGATTTATTTATCTAGTTTAATCGATTACTAAGTATATTGTTTATTCAAATTATACATTAGTTATTCAATATAGGATGGACACTAGGAAGAGAAATAGAGGAAAAAGGGCAAAATATATATATATATATATATATATATATATTATTTTTTTATTTTTTTATTTTTATTTATTTTTATTTTTTGCTGGGCTGTAAAGTGGCATAATTGTACAAGGCAAAAAAGTAGCCTATAATAAAGTAAGAAAGTAACATTTCAATCATTTATTTAAAAGCAAATGGAAAATAAGTAGAATTCAAAAGCAAAAGAAAAATAGGTACAATTTAAAAGCAAAAGGAAATAAGTACAGAAACCCACGCTTTATTTTTGTCCCCTAGCATGCATGTAGACGCTAGAAAATGCTAGAAAATCCTCTTGGAAAAAATGTTAGAAAATTCATCAGATAGTCAACAGAGACTAAAAAGTATATTAAGTTATATCAATTAATTCATCATATAGTTAGTCGAGACTAAAAAAATTAAAGAACATATATATATTATTTTTGTTAATAATAATGGATGATGGATAACTATAAAAAATGTAAGGAATTTTTTTCCCAGTTTTTTTAAATATATTATTAAATAGTTTTGTATTTGTTTGGCCAATAAGCATGGAGTATCTTCTAACTTTCAACCATACAATGTGGACTATTTAGCCGAGACATGACAGACACTACTCAAACTTTAGCATCCACTTCGTTTGGTAAGTGTCCTTTTTAATTGACCACTGTCCACCATTGATGAATCAAATGGCCCTGCAAGACTCGGTGTGTGCATGAACTTCCAATTGCATGAAAGAATAAATAACGAAATAATATTAATAATTGCAACAGAGGATTACATATTAACAGATATTAGAGAGTTTTTTTATTATGATGGTTTTTTTTTATTATTAAAATGGGTCCGTTTAAAAAAATTACAAATTTAGACAAGTCGTGGTACGACTTCATATGCACAAATCATTCCAATTTGACACGACTATGCCATATCATACTGAAGTCGTGCCAACTTGGCACGACTTATGCCCTGTCATACTGAAATCGTGTCAACTTGGCATGACTTCTGCCATGTCATACTGAAGTCGTGCCAACTTGACACGACTTTTGCCACGTCATATATTTTTAATTTTTTTTTAAAAATTTATTATTTATATATTGGGTAGTAAGTTATGGAATGTTAGAAATTAATTTGATACATAACTTTCTAAGAGTTAGTTTTAAGGAACAAAAAATTGGATAATTGTGTATGGATCATGTCCGGCACCATTAAATATCAAAATATCAAAAAATTTGCATACATGAGACATTAAATATCAAAATATACTTTTTGGCTAGTGGAAAACCATGTCCGACGTCAATGTCCTCAGGAGTTAATGGCTCAAAGTTTGAATAAGCTGATTATCCAAACATGATTCATACACGATTATTCAATTTTTTGTTCCTTAAAACTAACACTCTTAGAAAATTATGTATCAAATTAATTTTTAACATTACATAACTTACTATCCAATATATAAACAATAAAATTAAAAAAAATATAGCGGAGGATAGCAGAGTGAAAAATTTGTTAAGATAATCACCAGTAAATTTCAATCACTATGTAGGATTCAAAAAGAATCTATACCTAAATTGTCTTTCTAAATAATTTCATAAATAATTAAAATTACTATATTATGTATTTTTATTAAAGTTGTTATGAAATTAAAAAAAATTAAAAAAGTTATGTACAATTATTATATATATAAAAAATAGTTTAATGTAAAAAGTCTTCTAAAATACTAATAGGAAAAAGTACTCAAGACGTTCCTGCATGCCAGCCAAAAAAATCACATAAAAGAAGGAAAAAAAATTATTCACAGAAATACTAGAAAAAAAAATTATTCACGGAAATACAGATTTTATTAGTCTTCTCCTTTTTACGCTAATACTGTAAGCCAGGTATAATAATAATATTTATATAGTTTCTAATTTATTTTTATTTAACATATTAAATTTTTGTAGTAATAATATAAATTTAAAGTACAATCATTCAAATTAAGTATAAGTATATCAACTTGAATCCTCACCACCTCTTTAGCATCACTAATTATTGTTGTATTTGTTCACATTTGTTGTTGATAAATAAATCATTAATGACATTAAATTCACACGTCCATCAATCAAAATGTGGTGCTAGTATGTTAGTTCTCTTTATTTATTTATTCATTTTTATGTTATTTAATTTTTATTTTCAGTTATGTACATGTTCTAGTTTCATGTTATTTTGTTGAAATAATTTTTAGTTACGCACTAGTTTTATTTATTAATTTATATTTTTATTATCTTATTTTTCTATAATATACGGATTCATATAATTATTTAAATTTTTATTTTAATTTTTATTTAATTTAAAATATAATCTTTTATAATTCAAAGAAATATATAAAGTAATAATAAATTTAAAGTAATTATTATTTTTATTTAATGAGTTTGAATAAAAGAAAGTTACCTATATATTTTATTATTATTTATATTTTTTTTTATCTGATGAATGATATGTATAAATTATTTGTAAGATAAATATGAAGTATTTTAATAGTCATCATGTTATGTAATTCTTGAAAATGTCAAAGAATATGTCATTTGAGAAAAAATCATAAAATTTGATGCATTAAGTTAAAATCATTTTAATGTATGAGCTTTTGTGTTTAGGAAGTCAGAGTTTAATACAATGCGGAATTCATACAAAGGTCATGATAAAATATACCCTTATGCATCAACTGATACAAACAAGGGGTGCACCCTCACATTCGTCTGCGTGAATAATGCATCCCTAGATCCAAACATATGCTAATCGAAAGATTTCACCAGTATTTCTCTCATTTTAGTGTGTATCATTATATTGACTCATTTATCTTTTCTATTAGAAATTTTTGAAAAGTTAAATTCCTTAAATCTAAATCTAAGTGTGATTAAATGGCTTCTCATTTCTTCCAAGCTTGTTGATTTTGGGAATGTTATTTGCTACTTTGTTCTAATGTATAGAATAATTTCACTTTTCTCATTTAGCTTGTTTACAACGTATCAATAAGATGAAAATAAATATTTATTTTGCATTATTTTTTAGTGTATGCATGTAAATCAATATGATAGTAGTTCAACATTTTCATTCATTGTTAGAAATAAATAAAAAAATCTGTCTAAAAGTTGTGATTTTTTTTTTATTTTACAGGATCAATAATCGTATAATTACTCACTCGGAACCAATAAGAATGTAAAGCGAACATTCACCATATTGTAATGGATTAAAATGTAACTTAAACACTAAGTTTAGTAGTTTGTGTTGGAGTAGAGAATAATATCGGAATGGTAAATGTGTGAAATCAGACTATTATGTTTGCTGCAAATGGGGCTCACCGGCTAAATCTTTTGGATTTTGGCTAGGGGATATGTCATTTTTGAGTAAGCAAATTCTTGAGCCTCTATTTTTTATTGTTACTTTTATTTTCTATTTTACATTTGGAACCCCTCGTTTTTATTTTTTCATACCTTCAATTCTAAACAATGTCGGGTCCATTAGACTCATCCATCAGTTTTTCTATTAGAATTCCGCAATTTTATTTATACACCAATAACTTGACTGTTTCTTCATGCACCTCCATATCTTCTTCTCCCACCTCCATACACAACATGAAAATACATTTTTATCCTTTTTGTGTCACCCCCATAAACTAGTTTCCGGATTATGTAATCCGGAATGCATTTGAAAAAGACTTCCGGATTACATAATCCAGAAGCTAAATAAGACTTATGGATTATGTAATCCGGAAAGTAATCATGCATCTGAAAAAAGGCTTCTGGATTACATAATCCGGAAGCTAATTATAAATTTGAAAAATGACTTCTGAATTTCATAATCCGGAATTTTATAGAAGGGCATTTTTGGAAATATAAAAATTTATGGAGGTGAGAGAAGAAGGTATGGAGGTGCATGAAGAAACAGTCCAATAACTTTCATGTGTCTCTTAAAAGTGTGGACCCTTTCCATTCACCTATTGTTTTGGCTATTTAGCCCCATTTTCACATTATGCCTAAATAAATTTTAGACACTTATGACCATACGTGTCATGTAATTTAATATAAAGAATAACATAAAAATGATAATAAATACGAAACTTCTTCACACAAAAATTCTCTTTGTTATAAACGAAAATATTTAAAATAAAGATAATCGTTGTTGGGTACACTTTGTCAAAATTCATTTGACCTTTATAATTATTTATTTTGTGAAAGGCAGAAATTTGTAGTGTTTCTCTCATTTGACAAGTGCTACAGTTACTATTTACCACCTATCTTAAAAGCATGTGCTTCTCGACCTAGCCCAGAAGTTTTGTTATTCGTCACCCAATTTATAACATCTCCACCATCTATTCAAGTCCTGGGCTAGTTAGGTTGGCCTAGCTATTTTTTTCTAGCCACTCCTCATTTTATTTATACACCACCAATTGTAGGCCCTTTCGATTGATCCATTGTTTTTGCTATTCGGCACCCATTTTGGCATGATCCTAAATAAATTTTAAACACTTGTATGATGGTTATAATTTTTGAGTTGACATAATCTTAATACCGGAAATTTATGTTTTATAACATGTGAAATTTTTTTATATAATAAATCAAATTTAAAGACTTGTGAAAATATAAATAAATAAATTATTATTTTTTATTGGATTTGCAAATAATCAATTATATCCAGAGATAATAAATTACGAGGCTCAAAATATGTTTTTTGAAGTTTAAACTTATGGAAAGTTACAATTGATTATTTTGTCTAAATTTACTGTTGTTGTTATATAGTGAGGTTTAGGAAGTTGTAATACTCATGTTATTATTTATGTACAATATATTTTTATATTAGCTGAGTATATTATTGTAACTGTTCTTCTGTTCTGTTGGCATCGGTCTATATTAATGAAAAACAATTATCAATTCCCATAAGTGTTATTAGTTTTGGAAAAACTGTAGCTTCATTAAAAGAACCTCTTAATTCTATCTGATTGATGATTCTTTTCTTAAGAGTAAGTTTTTTTTTTCTTTTACGTAATTAATTTTTTCTTAAGGTAAATTTTTTTTACACTTAATTTTTACATATTCCTCTTTTGTGCAAATTATGATCATTAATAAGTGAATTTATATTAAGAAGAAAATAAATTATGAATGAGAAAATAAAAATATTCGTAACTTAAAGAAGGAATCTATATCTAAATGTGTCTTTGTAAATAATTTTATAATGTACAATCATTATAACTTATTAGGTGTTTCACTTAACAATATAGAGATACAACGAATTATTTATTTATGGAATATTTCTCACATATCGCGAGAGATATTAACTCAAGTTCAATTAAGACAAAATTGTGTAAGGTGAGCAACAGCATTGACTCCAAGAAGACACTGGCTGTCTTGGCTTTTTCTTTAGTGGGAGCAGCTGTTGTTGGTGCCATTTATGGAAAGAAACTATTCAGCAAGATGATGAAGATGATATCTCACACATTTAGTGGGCACTTCCTTTTCCAGAATATTTTGGGACTCTTAGTTAAAAATGTTCATTTTAATTATTTGATTCTTATAGAAGTGTTCATTTTAATTTCTTCTCATTTTAAAATGTGACATTATTGCACTCGTGATGAGTGATGAGATCAGTGTATAATTTTAGAGATAGCAAATGAACCCTTTTTGAGTATTGTTTGAATTAGTCTTTATTTTGATCCAAAATCATTGCATAAAAAAAAAGTCTTCTAAAATACAAATAGACAAATGTACAAGATGTTCGTGCATGCCAACCTTGAAAGTCACACAAAAGAAGAAGAGAGAGGAACGCATCCAATGAAAAGTAACCTTTAATCACGAAAATACTAGAAACCTGCAATGAGAGGCATCACAATTCTAAGATTATTTTTATCTCTTAACTCACGTGAAGAAGATACCTGCAACACGTTTTTCAGGCTACGCATATGACTATAGTTCTTTGTGGACACTAATATTCCAAAACTGTACTTTAATGGTAGGTGGTCCATTCAAACTGCATTTTTATATACGAAAACTGAAAAGCAAAGTGAAAATGAGCATTTAGTGCTGTAAAGAACATACCTACGTAAAGACTAAGTTTCTCTTTGGATTGAAGAGGGAATTTGTGAGGATTAGAAAGGATGTGTGAGGTTGTTTGAATTGAGAGATGATAGGATGAATTTGTGATGATGGTTTATTATAAATTTACAAATTTATTTTTTTTATTAAAAAATATTTGAATAATAAATTATATTTTTTTTTAGGTTTGAATTAATTAAATATTTTTAATATATAATATTCATAATTATTTATATTTTTTAATAAAAAATTAAAAAATATAATG
>Ga0123342_1010581_pt1 | contig 10493 bp, 10 predicted proteins | sample Turbeawhitnodule_FD_89960 | JGI IMG/M metagenome (GOLD analysis project Ga0123342, IMG submission 89960) | Root nodule microbial communities of legume samples collected from Mexico - Turtle bean Mexico white nodule | ecosystem: Host-associated > Plants > Roots > Nodule | place: Mexico: Nepantla... | reverse complement strand
ATTTGTCTTCATCAAATAGGGGGAGATTGTTGATCAAGAGTGATCAAGTGCTTTGAAGAACTCAAATTGTGCTTTGAAGAATCTAATCCTTTGTGTTTGGTGCAAGACTGTGTTGCTGCTATGTTTTGGGAGGGATCTGGTAGTTTTATTTGAATCCACTCCTTTGTTGAATATAAAGCTAATGTGTTTTAAATCATTTTGAAATAAAGTGTTTTTCAAACTAAGTGAAAAATAACTTGTTGTTTTGTTGAATCAACCGATTGTTTTACTCTTAGGAGTTTTTGAAAATGTTGAAAACTGTTTAAGTTTGGTTGACTTAACTGCCAAACCAAACAATTGGTTGTTTCGTGGTTTCAACTGATTGTTTCTTTGAAAATCCTAACAAAATTCTGTTTTGGTGGTTGAATGTTCTTTAAATGATTTCCAACTGAATATGCTCTTTTATTAAATGCTTTGACCAATCTTTGGAAAATATAAATAGTTTGTTTATGTTTTCGAACAAGCAAGAGAAACAAATTTGAGTTTTTTAGTTGTGAAAGAGTTGATTCAAGATTTGAACATTTACATCAAAGCTTTGGGTTTTCTAAGAGAGTGGAATAGGATTGCATTTATATTGATTTCAAATTGTTCTGTAAACAAGTGTAATCTCTTCTCAACCTTTTGTATTTCTTGTGTTGTGTTGCCAAGGAGTATTGTGTGCTCTTGAGGTGGTCAAGATCAATAATCTTGGTGTGTGAATTGCCAAAGTGAGTGTGTTTCTTAAAGGGTTCAAGGTCACTGCTTTGGTGGATTGTGTGTTGTAATCTGGTTTGACTACTTAGTGGATTACCCAGTGGTTTTCTGGGGATTGGATGTAGCTCTTGGTTTAAGAGTGAACCAGTATAAATTGTTGGTGTATCTTTCTCTTACCCTTAAACTCATTTACATTATGTTTTTAGTTTTACTGGTATAAACAACCGATTGTTTCGCAGAAACAACCGATTGTTTTTCTACTGCTTTGCTGTTTTATTGATCTTGTTCTTGGCTAACCTGATTTCTTTTATGGATTCATACAAAGTATTTTGTTAAACTTTGAAAAGATTTGAAAAACCTCTCTTAAACAATTCACCCCCTCTTGTTTAAGGCTATATATTCTAACATACATCAGACTTACTTAACCACTTGGTTAAGTTCGTGTCCAATGGGGATCTTCTTAGAGTTCTCACCATATTCTTGCTTAAAATCCCAATATAAGTAAAGTGTCACGTAAAAAATGAACAATCCTAAAATCAACTCTCGTCAGATGTTAAAGTGAATTTGTGAGAATGACTTATTGAAGTTTCTGATAGACGATTAGGAGGGAATTTTTTTTTTAAAGGTATAAATGTAAGTTTACAAATTTATCATTTTTATTAAAAAATATTTGAATAATGAATTATGATATATTTTTTTATAGATTTGAGTTAATTAAATTGTTGTAAATTAGTTTCGATACATTTGAATAATTATTTTCGGACAAAATACGAGTTACGTAACATAATTATGGTTATATATGTAAAAATTGAAATTGTTATATAAAAATAAATAATTAAAATATTCAAAATTCTAAATAAATATAAATATTAAATATTTTATGTCCTATTAAAAATATGAAATATTAAAAATTTCTAAAATATTCAAAATCTTAAATAAATACAATTCGTAAATATTTAAAGTCCTATTTAAATAAAAAATTAAAATATATAAAATTTATAAAATATTCAAAATCTTAAATAAATACAATTTGAATATGTAATGTGGTATTTAAATAAAAATATGAAATATTTAAAATTCTTAAAATATTCAAAATCAATTTTAAGCATTTCAATTTTCATAAAAAAAATAACAAAAAGAATCCATTCCACCACAAACAAAGGAAGACGAGAATCGATTCTCCTTTGTATTCACAACACACAAAATTGAGGCACCAAAAGTATGAGATTCGTTTCTGCCATATATTCAAGAACCATCAAAGTTGATACTCATAACCAACAAATGAATAAAATTGATTCTCCCTTCCCTACAATGTGGATGACAATCAATTATGGGTTCAAAGGCACCAACAACTACTAAAAATCAATTCTCACATGAAATCAACTTAAATGAGAATCAATTTTCATAAGCAACACTGAGACAAAATCGATTCTCATGAAATCAACGTGAACGAGAATCAATTCTCCTAAAACAATCAACACAAAATTGATTCTCATAACTCAAGTATGTCAATATCCAATCAATTTTACCTCTTCCACCTTACTCTTCCATGGGTAACATTGTTGCTCCTTAACCACGAAAACAACTTGAAGAACTTGAATGTCATGCCTGCATAATATTAGTGTTGAGGATATGTATGTAAAATCTTATGATCCTACTTGTAATCAACACTAACCCGTGTAATTATCTCAAGAAAGAAAAATACATAGTACCCACTCCTTCATCTGCACACTCGCCTTCAAACTAGTTGAAGCAAACATGTTACTCACCCTTGCAAATCAACGCTCCAAGTGCATGAGCAGAAGCAAACATGACATTAGTGATATTTTTATTGGATATGATCATATTTCTAAAATAATTTTAGTTAATAATTAATAATATTTTAATATAAAGTGATATTTTATAAAATTAATTAAGAGATTATCATATGTATTACACTCACTTTATTAGACAGAGCTCTCTAAATAAGTTTGGTTCAATGAATTGATCCAAACAATCTCACAAAATGAGTAAAATACAAAAATATATCGTTAATTGAATCACACCATTTTTTATTCGACTCATTTAACTTGCAGTCTAAATAGGTTTATACTGGACCAAATCGATTTTATAAAACTAATTATAAAAATATATTGGTCATGCCGGTTGACCTTCGGGTTGATTGGATGGGCAAGCTCCGCTACTAATCCATCTCTTCTTGGTGCACTGGAAAAATGCTCTGCTGAGACAAAAGGGGTTCTACCTTTTGATCACACTCCGACGATCAAGTCAGTGAGAACATAGAAAATAATAATCAGTTTCAGTCTCTAGTACTCAGAAACAACATACCTTTACCGGGGGTCTCAAACCCCTTTTATAGTTATTCCTCTAACATCTTTCACTCACGAGAATATAATCTATACTGAAAGCATTAAATAATAACATAAAACCACTTGCTCACGTGCACCTTTCAGGTGTGGGTGCTAACAACAGGAAAATATTATGTCCATGGACACCTTTACTCACGGTGTTAACAACAGAAGATAATCTCGTGCACCTTTATTCTCGGGTGCTCTCCACTTATTTAACAACTTTATATATTCAACTAACAACTTTATGCATATATTTATTTAACTAGAAGCTCTGTGTATATTCACATATATTCTATTCTAATAGCTTAACATATATCAACATATATATTTAACTAAAAACTTTATATTAATATATGACCAAACTTATTATTTTCTCTATTTTAATTATTCTCCACCAGGCTTACCAACGAAACTGGGTCGAGCCCATGACCTGCTTTTGGGCCCAAAGCCGAGCTGACCATATCCAAATACTTGGACCGAGGTACCGAGGTCCTGAGAACACGAGCACTCCTGTCCAGTACACAAGCCTCCCAAGCTCGAGCCGAGTTTGACTAGGGGAAAAGGCTTTCAAGCGCTTTGGCAGCTGACACGACGGTTTCCCCAGCGGGTAGGTGAGGTGCACTAAACAAAGCATTTTTTAGGTGACGTCTCACCACACTTAATCCATAGCGTACACGTGGCGTCTTCATCAACGGTCGAAAAACATTGTCGCTTGGCATTCCCTTATTCGAATAAGTCCACGCTCGAAACCTCACCCCACTTCACTGTTTCATTTCTCTAAAACCTCTAAAACCTATAAAACCCTATTCTCTTCTCTTACTTTTCACGTAACCTTCACTCTTCAGAAAATCTTGCGCTTTCTGACCTCTCTTACAAAAAATCTTCCTTTAAACTTCTTCTTTCCAATCTGCTACCACACCAAGTATTTTCCCTCTACTATTTCTATTGTCGAATGCTCATTCGTTTTACCGATTGCATTGGTCTGAACTTAGATTTATCTTTCATTTCGCATCCGCTGCCTGAACTATGCTTGTATCTGTTTTGCGTTTGTGCTTTTGCAATAGATATAATTGCGATGGATTACCATACCATGTATCCTTGGGCCCCAAAAAATCTTTTAGACAAAACTTCCTTCTATACCTCCCGTGAGTGTGTTGTAACCTTAAGGAAAAGTAGTTGTCACTTCGGTAAGGCGCATGATAGGTTTGTAAGAATATTTGCGTGTAAGGAGGATGAGCCTGTGTGTATGGATGAATCCTCGGACCTCGAGGGTCCATTATGCTTCTTTTATGCTACTTTCTTTAAAAAAGTCCTCCTGCGTCTGCCCCTGTCAGTTTTTGAAAAAGAATTATTAACCGAGCTCAACATAGCTTCTGCCCAGCTACACCCAAATAGCTTGGTGTTTGTTCATTCTTTTACCATTATGTGTTCCCAGCTCGACATTTTGCTGACTGTGGAAGTTTTCCTATATTTCTTTGAGGCCAAAAATTCGGGCCGCCAATTATGGGTATCTTTAAATGGTGCCCCTAGAAGAGCTTTGCTCACCCTCTTCCAATCTTCCTACAAAAACTTCAAAGGAAAATTCCTCAAAATCTGAACTAACAAGGGAGATCCGACCCTTCTGGACGGGTTTACTTTGTATTAGACCCCGGAACCCAGATTCTACAGCGCTTGACACCTGGACGACCTGCCCCCGTCAGATCAGGAGGTTTGCAAATTCTTGATGAATCTGAAAGTCATCTTTGACACTTCCTTCCTTGTGAGCAAATAGTACACTCTTGGTTCTCTGAAGGCTTATACCGGTACTCCCCATTCCCTACCCTTGGTGTTGTTAGAATGTATGGCTTTAAACTAGAGGGGGTGGGGGTGAATGGTTTATAGGGGGTTTTCGCAAACTTTTTAGGATAGAATGAAATTCTTTGAAGGAAACTACATTAGGAATTATGTTTGCCAAGAACAAAGCTCAAAACAGTAAAGCACCAAAAAAATAATCGGTTGTTTCGCAGAAACAATCGGTTGTTTATACCAGTAAAAATAATAACAACTGAAATTAAGGAGTTTAAGGAAGAGAGAAATGCACAAACAGTTTATACTGGTTCACTCTTAACACAAGAGCTACATCCAGTTTCCCAAAAACCACTGGGGAATCCACTAGGTAATCAAATCCAGATTACATACACACACCACCAAAAAAGTGACCTTGATCCCCTCAAGAAACACACTTCCTTTGGCTCAGCACACACACACACAAAGAATGTTGATCTTGACAACCTCAAGAGCACACAACCCTTCTTGGATTTACCACACCAGAATGTACACAAATCTTTAGAACGAATTACACTACAGAATCAACTGAAATCAATACAGAGTAATCCTATTCCACTTCTCTCTTGAATAACCAAAGCTCAAAGTAAAAACTCAAATCTTTGAAAAGCTCTTTGAAAAACTCAAATATCTTTTTATTTCTTGTTGTTTGTTATAAAACATTAACAAACTATTTATAGTATTCAAATCTTGGTCAAAACATTTAAAGCAGGAGCGTATTCAGTTATGAAATCAATTAAAGCTCATTTAACTAACAAAACTGTTTCTGTTAGAATTTCAAACAAACAACCAGTTGAAATAGCGAATCAATCAGTTGTTTTGGTTTGCCAGCAAGTCAACCATCCAAAACAATTTTCAAACATTTTCAAGAACATCTATGTATAAAACAATCGGTTGTTTCGACAAAACAACAAGTTGTTTTTCACTTAGTATGAAAAACACTTTAAACTTAAAACATTTGAAAACACTTAAGCTTTAGATTCAACAAAGAGTGGATTACAAATATAAACTACCCCAGATCCTATATAAAGCACAACAACAACAACAACAAACACCTCCAGCTTTCCATCAAACGCTTAGGATTTGGAATCTTCAAAACTTGAACACACTTGATTCAACAATCTCCCCCTATTTGATGAAGACAAATTCCTGGTTGCTTGTGTTGGACTTGATTGAATCTGAAACAGTTCTTGCAAAAACAACATATATACAATCCAGTGTTTCCTACAACAGCATGTTAGTTTTTCACATTTTGAAAATAATATACCAGACAAACAATCGGTTGTTTGCACGAAAAATTGGTTGTTTATGTCAGCAAAAGGAAAAACAATTATGATATCAGAGATTTTAGCAGATTTAAAACACTTTTTCAGAGAAAGACACATAAGAACCAATCAATTCTCCCCCTATTTGTCTTCACAAATAGACTATAACAGTTATAAAACAGTTTTAAGAAAGATTTTGAGAGTCAAGAATGCCTAACTCATTTCTCAAAATGAAGAACCTTCCTTTTGGTAGTAATTTTGTGAAAATATCAGCCAGTTGCAGTTTTGTCTCAATGAACTTCACTTCACAGTCTCCATTGTTCACATGATCCCTTATGAAATGATGGCGAATCTCAATGTGCTTAGTTCTTGAGTGCTGAATCTAATTTTTGGTAAGATTTATGGCACTTGTGTTATCACACATCAATGGATCCTTGCTAATCTTCTATCCAAAATCTGCAAGTTGTTGTTTAAGCCAAAGAATTTGTGCACAGCAGCTTCCAGCAACAATGTCTTCAGCCTCTGCAGTAGAGAGAGCTACACAAGCTTGCTTCTTACGATGCCATGAGATGAGACTTGAACCAAGAAGATGGCAAGTACCACTTGTGCTTTTTCTGTCCAGCTTACATCCTGCAAAATCAGAATCTGAATAGCCAATTAAATGTATAGGATAGTGAGAAGGATACCATAAACCAACATTTGTTGTTCCTTTGAGATATTTCAGAATCCTCTTTGCAGCTTTGAAGTGGGATTTCTTTGGATTTGCTTGATATCTTGCACAAAGACATACTGCAAACATTATGTCCGATCTACTTGCTGTGAGATAGAGCAAAGAGCCAATCAAACCTCTATATTTTGTTTGATCTACCGCTTTTCCAGCAGCATTTGTCCATATAGCAGCTTGAGGGCATAGGTGTGCTTGCTTCCTTGCAACTTTCCATTTCAAATTTCTTGAGAATTTCTTTGCAATACTTTGATTGGCATAGAAAGATTCCATCCTTTGTTTGCTTGACCTGCAATCCAAGAAAGAAGGAAAGTTCTCCCATCATAGACATTTCAAACTCACCTTTCATAGCTGACACAAATTCTTCACACAAACTATCTTGTGTAGCACCAAAGATGATGTCATCAACATATATTTGCACAAGGATAATTTCAGAATTTGACTTCTTGATGAAGAGAGTCTTGTCAATCATTCCCCTTTCATAACCATGTGACAAAGAAAGTTGCTAAGCCTTTCGTACCACTGCCTTGGAGCTTGCTTAAGCCCATACAAAGCCTTTTTCAACTTGAAGACATGATTAGGGTGTTGATGATCTTCAAATCTCGGTGGTTGATCCACATGTACTTCTTCATTGATGTAGCCATTGAGAAAAGAACTTTTGACAACTAGCCTCTTGATTGTAGCCTTTGGCAACTAGCCTTGCCATGTTCCTTGTGATCATACCATCCTCATCCAGTTTGTTTCTGAAGACCCATTTCAATCCAATGATGTTCATCTCAGCTGTTTTAGGGACAATAAACCATACCTCATTTCTTGCAAACTGATTCAGCTTTTCATGCATAGCTTCAACCCACTTTTCATCCTTGAGAGCTTCTTCAATTGACTTTGGTTCAATTTGAGAGACAAAAGTAGTGTGCTTGCAGAAGTTTGAGATAAAGCTACATGTAGAAACACCCTTCTTTATCTGCCCAATGATGTTCTCCACTGACAGATCTCTAGGGATCCTCCATTCTTTGGGTAACTCACTCTGCTACAGAATTTCAATTGGTTGTTTCGAGCATTCAATCAGTTGTTTTTCTGCACAGTAGTCCAGCTTCTCCAAATTGATGTTCTGCTCATCTTCTTCAGCATTGTTCTTTGAGATTTGAATGCTTTTGCGATCCACTTCATCAAAGACCACGTGAACAGTCTCTTATACAGTTATTAGCCTTTTGTTGTAGATCCTATATGCATGACTATTTAGGGAATAACTAATAAAGATTCCATGATCAACTTTTTCATCAAATTTCCTTAGGTTTTCCTTCCCATTGTTTAGAACAAAACAGTTGCAACCAAATACTCTGAGGTGATTGATGTTTGGTTTCCTTCCATTGAAGAGTTCATAGGGAGTCTTCTTCAAGATTGGCCTTATTAGCACTCTATTCATCACATAGCGAGAGGTGCTAACAGCATCAACCCAAAAGTACTTGGGTAGAGAGGATTCACTTAGCATTGTCCTTGCTAATTCTTCAAGGGATCTATTCTTCCTTTCCACTACATCATTATGTTGTGGAGTTCTTGGAGCTGAGAAATTGTGCAGAATTCCCATCTTTTCACAGAATTTGCTGAATTTCTCATTTTGAAATTCCCCTCCATGATCACTCCTTATTGAGCCAATGTTGTTGTTCTTTGTGTTTTGCAACCTTCTAGCAAGCTTCTTGAAGGCAGAGAAGGCATCACTTTTTGATTCCAAGAAGAGAGTCCAAGTGAACCTAGAAAAGTCATCCACAATAACAAGAGCATAATAGTTGCCACCAAGGCGCATGGTTCTTGAAGGTCCAAAAAGATCCATGTGAAGTAGCTCAAGGGGTTTTAAAGAAGAAACAACATTTTTGATTTTAAAAGAGTTTTTTACTTGTTTCCCCTTTTGCACACTTCACAAATATGGTCCTTCTCAAACATGAGCTTGGGCAGCCCAATCACAAGATCTTTTGATATTAATTTGTTTAAGTGATTCATGTGAATGTGAGCAATTCTTCTATGCCATAGCCAAGACTCATCATGCTTAGAAAGAAGGCAACCAATAGAGCAAGGAGAAGAGATATCCAAGAGGTAAACATTATTGATTCTCTTACCAATCAACATTACCTCTTTTGAGTTGGGAAGACAGATTTCACATGAGTTTGTCTTGAAGATCACTTGATATCCTTTGTCACACAGTTCACTAATGCTTAGCAAGTTGTGCTTTAAGCCTTCTACATAAAGAACATCATGGATGATCAAGATATCTTTGTCTCCTATGGATCCTCTTCCAAGAATCCTTCCCTTGTTGTTGTCTCCATAAGTTACATGGCCTTCTTGCTTAAAAGAGATGCTTAGAAACTTTGATTTATCCCCAGTCATGTGCTTTAAGCACCCACTGTCTAGATACCATTGCTGCATGCTCTCCTTCAAGGTTTCATACAAAGTAGATTTTTAAGTACAAAGATTTGGTCCCCTTATGAATGTGAGTCCATTTGGTTTACATTCATCGTTTAAAGCTTTACAACATTTGGGAATCCACTTCATGAGACCTCTAGGAACAACATATTTCCTGATTTTACAGAATATGATAGAATGACCTCTTTTCATGCAATAAAAGCATGTAACAACCGGTTGTTTCGACAAATCAATCGGTTGTTTTTCTGGCAGTTTTGAAAATGACTTTAAAAATTTATCTTGCTTGTTCTATGGACTAAAACCTAATCCTGCTTTTCTAAAAACACAATTTTGAGATGCCAAGACATTCTCAAAGTTGGATTGCCCTTTTGAAAGCTTATCCACAGTTTTAACAAGAGAATGAACTTTCTTTTCAAGATTTTCACAATTTTCACAAATAAGAGTGTCACACTTGCAAGAAGATTTTTTGTAAAAGATTTCAAGGTTTTCAAAATCTGTTTTTGAATTTTCTAATTATTCTTCCAGTGTTTTGACTCTGTTTTCAAGCCAGCTGTTCATTCCCTTTAACCGGGTGTTCAAGAGGGCCAATCAGTTAGCTTTTTCATGTGTTTCTTGAAAAGCTTGAAGAAATTGACTGTAATTTTCAGTATTTAAAGAATTAAAGGAACTTACACTGCTTGAATCATCTTCCTTTTTGGCCATGAAGCAGAGGTTGAGGCTTTTTCGATTTTGCCTCCTTTTCCTTCTTGCTTGACTTCTTGTCTTTACTTCCTTTGATTCAGTGATGTTTCTAGAGAAGCTTTGAGTGTGTCCCACATTTCTTTGGCAGATTTGCATTCTGATATCCTGAAAAATTCATTAGAATCCAGTGCAGAAGCTATTAGGTTTTGGGAAATACAATCAAGCTTGGCCATCTTACATTCTTCATTGGTCCATTGGGACCAAGGTTTTTTAATAAAAGATCCATTCTTTTTAAACTTTGGAATGAAAGGGCCATTTTCAATTGAATCCTAAATTCCTTGATCAATGGATTCAACAAAGATTTTCATTCTAGCCTCCCAATACTTATAATTCAAACCACAGAATAAAGGTGGTTTGTTAATTGAAGCACCTTCCTCAAAAGATAGTTTTCCAGCCATTGAAAAAGATTTTCGGATCAAACTTGAGTATTTTTCAAGT
>Ga0123342_1010580_pt1 | contig 10494 bp, 5 predicted proteins | sample Turbeawhitnodule_FD_89960 | JGI IMG/M metagenome (GOLD analysis project Ga0123342, IMG submission 89960) | Root nodule microbial communities of legume samples collected from Mexico - Turtle bean Mexico white nodule | ecosystem: Host-associated > Plants > Roots > Nodule | place: Mexico: Nepantla... | reverse complement strand
TTGAGCATACTGTGAGAGAGAACTGGTTCACGGTTCCTTGAGAGTTCTTGAGTGTTACTCTTGAAGTATTTGGTGGTTCAGTCACTGACTTGGGCGTTGGAGTGCGATCGGCCGCAGCGGCGCTGCTCTGTTCTTTTGCAGGTTTTTGAGGTGGATCGTGACGAAGGACGGAGGTTGAAGCGGTGCACACGTCGATCCAAGTTTGACGAGGCAAGTTCCAACGTTTCGGTCAACAGGCAGGATCAATTATAATAATTAATTATTTTTTATTTTTAAATTTAATTTTTATTTAATAATTTTGTTGTAATGATTTAATGTACATTATGTATTCATGACTCTCAACAATACTTATTATGTTCGTAGTCAATCATTGCTTGTATACAAGCCTTTGGATATGTTTAAGTCTTTCAAAACAAATTTAATTTGGTGTTAGAAAGAAAATTAAGGATGTTTAATTTTACCATAATAATAAATAGTGTTGTAGATATGAGAACAACATTCTAAAACTTTTCACTCTTTTGTTTTATTGTGAAATTGTTATACAAAATCCTTATTGACCAAGCCACACAAATATGATTATAGAATTTTCAAATCAAGGTCTCAATGATATGGTGAAAAGTCTGATTAATCCCCCTTGGTCCTTTTAGTAAAAGCATTAAAAATTACAACTTATTTCCTTAATAGGGGAGCATAAAAATTGTCGTCTTCAAAAAATAACTTGTGATTAACCGTGATCAAGTCATTTTGTGATTCCACTGTCAAAATCGCATAATCAAAATATGAAGATTTCATTATTCTTAACATCATTCGAGAAAGTGACTATTTAGAATCATATCAAGAAATTGTGACTATTTAAAATCAACTATATCAAGAAGTATATCTTCAATTGAAATAATTATCGTACTACATTTCTCCAAAACTATAAATATAATATTGTTTTGATAAACGATGAACCAACCAATTTTAATTATTCAAAAAAAATAATTAAATAACAATTAATTTAAATATAAAAAATAATTAATTATTATATTAATTAAATTAGATATTATTAACTAAAAAAATATTTATATCTAAAATAGTTTATATTATATAAAATAGTTTCTTAATATTTAATATTAGATACCAAAGTTTTAGTTATTAATTATTTCAGAATTTAAATTAGTCTTTAATTATAAATTAGTAATTTTAAAATCTAAAATAGTTAGTTACAGTAGTTAACTAATCTTAAATACTAATTTAGTAACTATTTATAAAAAAAAATCATTTAAATAACAATTTAGTAATTTATAGAATAAATATATTAATATAATATTTTTTTCTTTCTAAAATTAGTTATTATTTAATAATTTTTTTAGTCGGAGAAATTTGAGGTTAAAGTTATAATCGAATATTATAATAGAACGGTTATATTATTAAGTCACAATGTTGTGTTATAACTTAGTTATAAAAAAAGTTATCTCCATTAACTTTTAAACAAAGAAAGGGAGAGAAATATTCAACCCGATTGAGCTTTAATCAGTCGTGAACAACACCCTGTAGTTTTTTTTTTTTTTTTTATGTTATTGGATGATTCATTTCATCATCTCCACCATGCATGCCTGCTGTTAAGCATATTTGAGGTGGTAGAGTGGTTCTCCCAAAAAGAAAAGACCATTACTATGAAAATGCTTCCACTTTAGTCATTGTAGGTATCTATAATGATAAGACAGGGACACCAAAAAGGACACTTAGAGGGATCATTGATAATGAGGATTTCATGGGGTCCCCAAACTCTTACTTTGCTTCTATGCCAAGGGAAAACAATTGTGTTTTTACTTGTTCATTTATGTTAAGTTCAAATACAAAGATTCAATAATTTTTAACTCAATCTCTTGCACAAATGAACCTTTTATAATAGAAACATATGTATCACATACACGGATACAGACACTGATACGACACAAATGTGATACGACACAAATATGGATATGGAGATACGTATAATCTCTAAAATGTAGGATACGAGGACACAAATCTATATATTATATAATTATTAATTATATAAATTGACAACAAAGATTTATGTGCACAAGTATGTTCCAAATTATTTTTTGGAGTAGAAAAATGTTTTTTATAATTATAATAAAAATTTATACAATAAGTTTGAGTTTTTAGAAAATTAATGTATTTTTTCTTTTTAAGATTGTGTTAGAACCATACTAGAATTGTCATAAATACAACAAATACTTTTTTAATTGAACACTTGACGGATACGTGTTCTACAAGTGTCATACGAGTTTCGGTGTCTGATACGAGTATCCGACACCGACACACCATTTAGGAGGAGTGTTTGAGCTTGATACCATTTAGGAGGAGTGTTTGAGCTTGATAGATAGAAAATAGTGTTAAGGGGTGTTAAAGCTTCATTATTGTATACATAGTTTGTAACTTTATACAAGAAAGAAAATCATAAATAATATTTAATGTTTTTCATCAACTTTTTTTTACATTATAAATAATCAAAGTTGATGTGAATGTGTTAAATGAATGGTAAGAATACCAATGTCTTGATTAAAAGAAAATTATTATTTTTCAAATAATTCAAAACATAACTAATAAAGGATTGGAATGTTTATTTAATCTATTGAACAAGATGATACGAAAATAGATTAATTGTAAAAACTTTCGCCTAAAAATATCAATAAAATATTCCTGGTTATAGATAGCTATATCATTTATCATTCATCTATAATATTAATCATGCCTATATTTATATTTATCATTATGAAATTTTGCAAAATAATTTTTCCTCATCATAGAAAATCAAAATACAAATATACATAAAAAAAAATCCAAAGATAGAAAAATATAAAAATAGTAAAATTTTTGGAATTAAAATTAGTGGTTGCCAATGTTTTATATAGAACTTTATTTACATAGTTTTTTTATACATCAATGATTGTTGATATTTACTTTATTTTGTTAGTCATTGAATTTTTTTTATTAGAATATTAAAATTTGATTGAATTTTATTGTTCTTTCTTACATTTTTATTATCCAAAAAGTATTATCAATGACTAACACCAAGTAAATTGATCCAAAAACAATTTACAAAGAAAGAAAAAAAATAAAAAATTGAAAAGTTGTTGGTTGATCCACTCTATGACGAAATGAGTTACTAATTTCAGCCCGTATAACCTTGGTGGTCCAATGGCGAGTCGGGTCAAAATGGGTCGGGTTGGCCCATTTTGTCACTCATACTCTCATGACATGTCAGACCAGTTGTTTTTCTCATCATTGATTAAGTAATAGGAACATCGCTCAACTTTCACCACCTAATAATCTTACTCTATGTAATTTCAATATATCAATTGAGTCATGATATCTCCTTAGTACGAATATTGAATTCAATACATATCATATACATCTCAATATAGTATTCCCTTCCCTATAAATAAATATACTTCATATCATATAAAATATATTCATGCATTTCAATTTTAATTTAAAATATCAATAATATGAAAATTTTGTCATCTCTTTATTTTATAAAACAAAACAACCAGACATTTCATAATTAAAAAATCATGGTATAAATTTTTTCCAAAGCTCTCAAGTTTTTAATTCCACAAATTTTGTCCAACGAGAATTTGGCTCTCCCAACAAAAAAACCACTGAGAGTTTTTATTTAAAAGGCTCGCCTAGCGAATTTGGCTCGCTTAGCAAATTTGTCTCATCCAACAACCAAAACTTCAGATTTTTAATCAAATGAATTTTACCCAAAATGAGCATATGACTCACCCAACGAACACATGACTTGTCGAACAAGTCTACATAAAATTAGGGTTTTTCTACATAATATTGCACATGTTTAAATATTCAACATGTATTTTTCAATTTCTTTTCTTCCTATTATTGAATAAATCACTTCTAACTTATTACAACTTGAACCAGTTCTTCCTATTCAATATTCTATCATAAAACTGAAAAATAAATCCAACATTTCAAAACATTCGAACAAGATAAAATTTCATTTCAGACACAAAACATTCTTACACAAGTTTTAAAACAATATGACCACATCACCTTCATATCTAGATCATCTATCCTAAGGTACTATTGAAAATTAAACTAGTTTTTCTTATCTTTTTTGTTTGTTGAACACTTGACCCAACCTAACCTAACTTAGGCCTAACTCAACCGACCTACTTGACTTGGACTCAACCCAATCCTGTCCATCTTGATCTGAGATCGACTCAGATAGACCTAGTCTTTGCCTAACTCAACTTGACCTAGGCACAACCCAACTTGGCTAGCATGGATCCAATCCAAGTTGGCCTGGCATGAGTAATTTCAACTTGACATAACTTGTCCAAAATTAGACTCAATCTAACTTCAACTCAATTTAAGTTGTCTTAATCTTTGCTCAAGCTGATTTGCGTCATGCCTAACTTGACATGTGGTTCTAATTCAAATCAAAACTCAACTGAGTTGTCTTATTATTTATCTTTATAATTTATATATATGACTTGATCATTTATGATTTAACATTTTTATTGTATTAAAAAATGTTTTAAAAATTAAATATTTAAGTTCTTGATAATTCTTATACCACTTATTTTTCATTAAAATTTAAGAAAACTAATAATATAAATGGTAGAGTCATAATAGAAAATATATTAAAAGCTTGAAAATTATTGTGTTGTAATAATTAAATATAGCCTAGTGTGTGATTTTTTTATATCTTCATACTGTTTTATATGCTTCCAAGTTTTTTAGAAAAAAAAATATAAAAATCAATATTAAGATGATAGTTGATAATATTTTTAATTCAATCTTGATTTAAAATTCTTAAATTTTAATAAAAATATACAAATGATTTAATTAGAGCAAATTTATTTGAATGCGACTATTTAATTAAAATCATAATTGTGTTTGAATAACCGACATTTCATTACAATAACTTAATAGTAATTATGAAGATGGATTATCAATTTTAGTTATTATATTACTAATAATAGTGACATAATTAAAATTATTCTTACACGTCTATAGTAATTAAAATGTAAATAAATAGAAAAATAAATTAACGGTGACAGAAGATCATTCATAGGCTCTGAACAATAGGCCCAACATATTCTTCCTTTCTCTTTCCATATATATTCCATTCCATCACAGTGGCAACCTATGACAAGACACTAGTAAAAATTTGCAGCCATTATAAGAAAACATGTTTTCACTTCTTTTCCTTTTTTTCACTCCCTTCTCTCTTTTTTTTTCTTCTTCCTTTTTTACATTTGATTTTTTTATAACTTTGAATTTGAAGTTGTGAACTTTTAAAAGTACAAGGTTAAATATAATTTTTTTTTACGTTTAGTTCAAATTTTATATATCTTGGTAGCTAAAGAAACTATTGAAATAAGTTTTTATTTTATTTTTATTTTTTTAAATAAAAGTTTCTATGTTAGACATCACTATGCAATTTAATATTTCATTGACATTTCAAGTAAAAAAAAAATATGAATTTGAGAACTTGTTTATTTTTTTAAGTGACAAACAAATTTTTAACGTAAATTAAAATATTAAAATACTAGATAAAGATATTGAAATAAATTTTTGTAAATTTATTTTGACAAACAAATTTTCAACGTAAATTAAAATATTTCATATTTATTGTATGTTATAATATTATAATATAATTTATGTTAAAAATTTATTTATTATGTAATAAAAAATATTAATAAAAGTGTATTTTAATAATTTTTTATTATAATTATTAAAAGATAAAAATCAATATATTATAAATATATTATAAAGATGAAATACATATTTAATCATAAAATATATTAAATTTAATATTAACATTACGTTCATCAATCTTTTGTAACTTACTTCCAATTTAATCCATTAATTTTTATAGTAATTTACTAATTTCACCAATTTTCTTATTTATTTTTTTCACATATTAAACATATTTAACGATCCCTTTGATAGAAAACATAAAGTAAAAATTAGAAACATTTATTAAAAAAATGATAAAAAGAACAAAATAGAAAAAATTTAGCAAGTCTCATTCTGTTTCTATTGAACCTTATTTTCACCCTTCTCCAAATCGCATCTTTTCAAAGAAGAATTTGGGAGGGAAATCCAACTAAAACTCATATTTTGTGGGACCATTGTGATGAAGGTCTCTATTAAGCAGTAAATGCAAGGTTCAAAATAAAAGCAAAGCCATTTTAGTTGGTTTTGGTTAAAGATTTTTGGTTGAAGGTGAAAAGTAGTGCTCAAAACACCTGCTGTTAATTGTTTCATTGTCTTGTTGCATTTCTTTCTCAATCTCACAGTTTCTTTAAGGTGTTCATGTTTCACATCAAACCCATCCTTCTCCATTTCTTCATTATTGTCTCAACAAATATTTCACAAAATTATTGTCTAGTTAATTGATTAATTAGGACTCTAGAATCCCCCAATTTATGCTTAAATTCAAGTTTATGTAGTACAACATAATAAATAATAAAAATACAAACTAAATATATCTACCATGGATCATACATTATTATTTTATATTTACATTACAAGAAAATCATGAAATAGAAACCAATTTTTAGAGACCAAAATAATTAGTTACAATAGGAACTAAAATAGAGTACATTTTATATAAACTAAAAGAAAAATTGGTTTCTAAATTAGTTTCTATTATTTTCTATTGTTAAATAGTTTCTAAATTGGTATCTAATTAGCAACTAAGGTTTTTGCTACCAAATTTAAAAACTAAATAATTGATAGTTAAAACCTTAGTTGCTAATTAGATACCAATTTAGAAACTATTTAACAATAATAGAAAATAATAGAAACTAATTTAGAAACCAAATTTCTTTTTAATTATTTGATTTCTACAAATTGATTTCTATTTCATGATTTTCTTGTAGTGTTATATATCAAAAGAAAAAAAAAATCCATATTTTCACTTGTGATCATTGGTTTAATAAAACTTCTTAACCAAGAAAAATTATTAGGTGCCTTAAATTACAACCCTTTTCTTATTTAATTAAATTTTATATGATACGTAATTAAATATTATTAGTTATTTTATTTAAAATTTAATTATGTGTCTGTTAATCAAACGAGTTAAAAAAGATAATTTAAGATATTAATTTGTTTGTATTATATTATTTAAACAATGAAGTATATAATAATACAGTGATTTAATCATTAATATTTACAGATTGAAGTTAAATTAATTAATTATAAAAGTAATTTAACATGTAAATATAATAATTTTTTTAACTTATCAAATTAGGGATACTAATTAATTAATTATAAAATTATAAAATAAACATGATTAAGTGTATTTTTAATACATATATTAAATTAAAAAACAACAAAATTAATTTAAAAAGTTGATAGAATGGATCAAGACATTCAACCCGTGTAATAATGATGAACCAAGAATAAGTTGGGTTTATCTATTTTATCATATTCCTAATTTTAGTTTGGTAATTTCTCATTAAAACTTATTTATTAAATTAAATAAACAAATTTAATCTTGGATTAGATTTTATTATTGATTATTTAAATGAGTTAAGTTTAAACATTAAAAAGTTTACATTAAGAACTCATGAATAATTTCATTTTAATATATCACAAAAGTTTAGAATGGAAGATATCATAGTTTATATTTTAGTGATAGATTAGTATACTTTGTTTCAAAGTTTAAGTTTTACTAGTGTTGATCTTGAGTTGCATTAGTTTGTCTAATACATGAATACTTTTTTTTACGGAAAAGATTTATGGATATTTTTTATTAGTAGATTAGTATTAAAAGGAGTCTTAGATTATATTGACAAAGTTGAAAAATAATTTAAGAAAAATTTATAAAAGCAAAGTTAATTAAGTTATACATGAATTAAACAAGTCTCCTTCAAAGTAATATTTTTTCATAAGTTCCAAATTATAATTAAGTTTAATTAAACAAATGTGTAAAGTTTTATTCATCAATTATTTTATCAGTCAAATCAAAATCAAATTCTTAAAAGTTGAATTTGATTTGACTTTGGTTACACTGTAAAACAGAGATTTAACTGGATTAAATTCGTATTCAATAGTGAGGAATTAAAAATCTTTTGTATAATTTCCAACTTTGATTCCAATTATTAGAATTTTTTTTTTAAATCATCGTATTTTTTAAAATTTCGGTACGAATTACGTTGAAATCTTACCTGCATTGCTTCAGACATATATTTCTAAGTACAGTTTTCTTAAGATTTTTTAGGTTATATAACTAAACTTTAATATATATATATATACATTTAAATGTTAAGTAATAATTCAAAATAGTGATAATGTTGATTCGAAAAGAGAAAGAATAGAGAAAACCTTAAAAAAAGCAAAAAGAAAAACACAAGAAATGAAACAATTTTAAGTTTAAAATAGGTCATAAAATGATGATTTTTAATAAAATTATTGTTTTTTTCTTTTTATCAATGACAGTTTTCGGATGAATAGTAATTCTAGGATTGACCATTATTATTTTATATTTTTGAAGAACCATCATTATAAAGTTACATTACAATAACGACTAAAATTTATCGTTAAAATCAATCATAAATAACTCAAATTGTCAGTGAAAATTTAACATAATTGCAAAATTCTTTTATGATATTTTTATTTTTTAAAAATTAAATATATTTTTCTTCATATAGCATGATGCGAAATTAATTTTTACTTTAATCTAAATTTTAACCTTTCTAAACATTTGTAATAAAAAATCATTAAAATAAATAATTATTAATATTTTTTTATATAATAAACAAATTTTCAACGTCTACCTAAAATAATTTATATTAGAACTTCAATTTCATACATAAAATAAAAACTGATAATAAGTTGTTTTAATAATTTTCTCAATATAATTACTAAAAAAATTTAAAATTTATACTAGAAAAAAAAATGAATTACGTATTAAAATAATGAACGAAAGCATTTGATTCTATCTTGTGGTTTTTCTGGTATATGAGTCCATTCACTCCAGTGTCCTTCTGTTTAAATCATCTCCAACAGCTTCTTGTTGTCGACTCACATTAATTAGTATTATTGTTAAAACTAAAACTCATGCTCTATCTCACATTTAATATCACTTTATCATTATCTGCCAACAATTATGTACATTTGCTTCCCATAGCTGTTCGTGAGAGCTATGCTTTTCATCTTCTTAATGCTATGGCCTTAGCTTCCATCAACGTCTTTAATTCAAACACTCTTCGTAATCATGTTTTATTGGTGGGACACTCCTTCGTGTTTCATCCGTGATAGATAAAACAACCTTGTAATTATTTATTTTGTAATTGTTTAAATTGGTCCTTACATCAAAATTACATTAAATAATTAAAAAATATAATAAAGGTGTGACATATCATTAACATTTGCTTGTATGAATTAATAATATATATATATATAATTGAGAAGATGTATAGGCAAATACTTTGATGGGGTTTGAGGTAAGAATATTAAATTGAGTATTGGTAAATCAAAACAAGTATTCACTTCTGTGCAGCTATGGTGGTCCTTCTGCTTGATCAATCATACCAGGGACATGGTTAATCATGTAGAAGTCAAAAATCTCCATTATTACATGCAAATCCTTTATCCATCGGACAAGCTTTATTTATTTCCAGTGTTTCTACATCTTTACTTTCTTTTCTTTAGGTTCACTTTGTTTTCTTTCAAAAATAACTTTTTTGAGAATATTTAAATTATCTTATTTTGCGTTTTAAAATGTTTAAATAAAGTAGTAAACAGATAGAGCATTTCAATAATGCATAATGTTGGTTCATGGCGTGGCCCGATGTTTGGTAATTTATGGGTCGTTTTCCGACCTGTGTATCTAACAGGAAGCACAAGTTAAAGGATCTCAATCAATTAGACTTAATCATCTTTAATGACTCAATTAAGATAGAATCATGACTAAAGGTGGAGAGGTTACAATTCAATCTATATATACCTGATTATGCTCTACGGAAGGAGACATCATCTAAACATCTAATAAACAACAGAGAGAGTACTCTCAACTCCTATTTCATATTATACCCATTATATTTATGCTCTTACAAGTTGGCTAGAACATTTGGCGCTCACCGTGGGGTTAGGTAAAATTTTTCCTACCTCCACAATATATATGTCAATTTGTCCTTATTCACACAAGGTAGCACACACCACCCATGAAAGAATCGTTCTAATGTAGTTGAAAGAATCGTTCTAATGTAGTTGATGCAGTTCGTCGCCATCATGCCAGGTATATCGACATTGCCTTAATTTTTCATCTATAATTATTAATGAATTTGTCAATTACTGTAACTCAATAATATTTAAATTTTACAAGACTAAAAGATCACATTTCATTTGAGATAAATAAAAAAATAAAATAAAATAAAGATTTATTTATATAATTAATTTAGTGGCATAAATGATTGAATTAAATATTATTAATCACGTTACAACAAGTGCAATATTCAGATC
>Ga0123342_1010578_pt1 | contig 10497 bp, 5 predicted proteins | sample Turbeawhitnodule_FD_89960 | JGI IMG/M metagenome (GOLD analysis project Ga0123342, IMG submission 89960) | Root nodule microbial communities of legume samples collected from Mexico - Turtle bean Mexico white nodule | ecosystem: Host-associated > Plants > Roots > Nodule | place: Mexico: Nepantla... | reverse complement strand
ACCTAATTGTGAAAAAAAAAAAAAAAACAAGTTAAAACGCAGATAATGATATTTCACTACAACATTGGATAAAACCAAATCTGCAAATACGCTTAAAAAACCAATATAACAATATCCAAACCAGTTGAGACATTAAGAACAATACCTGTTCAACAAAGTGTGCAAGGCGAGTTTGTGCACTTAGAAATCGTTGAATGAAGGCATTGATTGACTTTGACTGACCAGTTGAAGTCATTCCAGCAAGAAAATGGCTTCTCAGAAATGGCAACGCCCAAAGAGAGCGTGAACTATATAAATTGACCATGTGCCGATTGGAATGCAGCCCAAAAGAACAAACCATTTCCCTCCAACCTAGTTCAAAATCCTCAACTGACTCAAGATTATAAAGCCTGTAGAATTCAGCCTTCCACTCATTGTACCGTTCCCCCAGAACAGCATTAAACCAGGATGGAAACTTTGCTACTATCATCCATATGCAGAAAGCATGTTTTGTTGTAGGCATTTCTGTGCATAGTGCTTCTTTGAGACATATATTTTGGTCGGTTAATATAGTATGTGGAGCCTTCCCATTCATGAACCCTAAGAAAGCCTTCCAAGAAGGTGATTTATACAAAAAAGAAAAACAAAAGGAACAGCAATGTAAATTAAGGAGATGCATAACTTCTCATAAATTTAGATTCCACAATTAAAAAGCCAAAGAAAGAAATTTTCAACAACATTCTTGTCCATTGCAAAATAATTGAAAAGAAAACGGAACTATTATAAGGAGGCTTACAACATCTACCAAAGCGCAGGCTACTCAACAAGAAAGGTTTTGGAGAGGAGGTAATTTAATTGGCATTCACTCATTACCACATGAACATTACCATGTCCTAGAAACTGCCATGCTGTTTATGGCTTCAATATAAAATTTGTTGCCCTTCCATTTCGCTTATTTTCACTAATTAGAGCAGTGTGTAAAAAAAATTAAGAGCCCACTACACAATTTGAATAAAAAACCAAATAATATTAACATTGATAACTTCATCACAGTACCTTCAGTGCCCAGGAAAACGACCTCACGGTTTCATCCCGTAAAAGTGTGCAGCCAAAAAAGCAAGGCATTCCATAATTATTTATTCCAACCCATATCCCTAGCGGCATGTCAAAAGCAGTTAGGCGGTGTGTTGTATCAAACACCACAGCGTCACCAAATATTTCAAACCACTGGATTGATGAAGCATATGACCAAGCAATATTCTCCAAACGGTTGTTTGCATCAAGTGTGTACTCAAATTTAAAATTAGGGTCTTTCTCCTTAATATTTCTGCACATTCTCAATAAATCCAAGCTTTCTTCTTCAGGATCTAATTTCCTAAATGACTGGAGTAAATTCCTTACGTCTTTTTCAGTAAAAGGCAAATATCCAGGTTCCACGCACTTCTCAAGCTCCATAAGCCTCATCATTTGATGAACAGAAATTCCTGTTTTGGCAAACATCAGTATTCGATTTTTGTCAGCATCCGAGATAGTTCTGTATGCAGGGAGAAACCGAACTTGGTTTGGTTCCAGAAGTTCATGATTATGGTGGTTAGCAAAACCAGTGACACGCCATTCGGGAGCTCCAAATTCCGTTGTTTTGCTAATCCGCATGTACGCCTGACACCCACAGCGAGAAGACTTTCTATTTCTCTGAGGTTTACTTTCAGTTGATGTTTTGGCAGGAGTGTTGCCAGCACGGTGACAAACAAAGTAGCGCCTGGTGAGCCCTTTTCCAACACCATCTTTTCCTTCTGTGCGGTGACGTCTAATCGAAAAGCCACTCCTTTTGGCAAATTCACTATAGAACTCGTAAGCAGCATCATGAGTGGCAAACCTCTGACCAATGTACGGAATAGCATCATGTGTTGATTCCAAGGAGAGCCTGGTTTCATCAGGTGACTCCTCGGCGCTGCTTGCATCATCCAAAGACAGAGAGCGTTGGTCGGAGACATCATCATAAACTACCAACATAGATCCAGCATCTTCAGACATCATATATTTTTCCAGTGACAATACTAGGATAACCTATAGCAAATATTTTAGGGAGGAAACAGAGTGAAAATAATAATCTGCTGGCATGAGCAGAAAGATAAAAATACAGTCAACATTACAATACAAGTTAACGAATCAGTCAAATGTTTATTGCGTGAAAGAAAAGAAAAAAATGAGAAGAATTGCATGATGAAAGGAATGCAATTGTATGGTTTTTGAAGAGAAGAGAGAATGAAAATGCGAAGAAGGTTAGGTTAAAGGAAAAGAGAGTGAGAAAGAGAAGCATACAGAGAAGGGGAAAGAGCGATTGAGAAGAGCGAAGCGGTTGAATCGCGAATTGGGTGGTTGGATCGATAGAGAAAGAAACGAGAAATGAAGAGAAAGCTCCAAACAGTTTCAGATATAGAGCCACCGGCCACGCCACACATAGGGAGGTTAGGGTACACCTACACTCCGCAATTTTTATATTTCAAATTATTTCCTTTTTCTATTTCTAAAACATTTTTTCTAAATTCTATTACAATTTCTGTAAGATTTAATCTTTCCAAAATAATAATAAAAAAAATCCATCCTATGTACAATAAGTGCTAAGCCTTTCAAATTTTCAACATTTCAAATTTATTTTGCTGGAAAAAAAATGCACTGCAAAGGAAATTTTTTCAACAAAAAAATAGGTAAAAGCCCATAAAACTCTCGCGTAAATCTATGCCTATATAAAAAAAATATGATTAATTTGAATAACTATTTTTTTTACGTAGTTTCTATCACTATTTAATATATAATATAATATTTTTTCATTTCATATAAATTATTTAAAAAATAAAATTATTTTTATTTTTTTAAAATTAATATTAATGGACAAATTTTGTATACAAACTAATTCTCTCACTCTTTCTTCAATTCCTTATTTTAAGACAACAACATAAATAAGGAAATAACATATTTTCACCCTCCGTTCCCCCACTAAATTTCACATATCAAATAAAATAACTTTAATTTCTAATTCATTTTCAATCACTTTTTTTGGAGCAACTCTATTCTTTGATAAAATTATTATTATTTTTTATCTATCATCAAGTGAATCTTAACTTTAATGTGAATAACATCACACTCTTCGATCTCAAAATTACCAATGGAAGATGAGAAAAAACATGAAGAATAAGAAAACTCAGACCGAAAAAAAAAAATATTCATTATCTCCAACACCCCCCTCACGAACATATTATGAGTAGTCTAATAACAATCCGATAGCGAGTAACCTGATAAGTCTAACAAACACATGATAGCTTCAAAATAACTTTGATACCATATTAAGAAGTGAACTTTAAGCATAATTCAACCTCGTAAAACCGACTTATAAGATGAGGTTTGCACCAATTTATATATAATAAAATGTTTTTATCTCTAGTCGATGTGAGATCTCTAACACTAATCTTATATAAAACTGGCTTATAAGGTGAAGTCTGTACCTATTTATATACAATGAAATGTCCTTATCTCCTGTTGACGTGGAATATGCAACACTAATCTTAATTAGTTGTTTATTACTCTCAAGCTAATCTAATTAATCAATCAAGTTGTTCCATTGTTCTAATAGTCAAAAGTCTGTATGATCGTTTATCTTGCCGACTCCTCGACCATTAGTAACTGGATAGGACAATAATACTACACAACAAGTCACCAAGATTCACATGATTTAATGTGATTAGTTTACATAAAATTGTTTTTATTTGAAGTAAATTAAAAAGTAATTTTTCTTCAACTATAAACATTAAACGAGTGATTAGCATACTGCAAAAGAACAAATTTTGTTAATTGAAATATTATTTTTAGAAAACTCAGTATAACTGTTATTATTTGAAATGAAGATATTTGGCAAAACACAACTTCACTTACAATTCATTCACTCATCCAATTAACTCAATTCTTTTATTTTAGTTAACCCTTTTAACTAATTATATAATGTATCATCATGTTGTTTGCACCATGCTGCTTACTTTCACAATTCATAATTTAATTCACACGTATTTTCATTTCTAAATATATAAAAGTAATTTAACTTGTACCCAAAACGAATCTTTAGATACATAACTTACCTAAAATTGTTATTTTAAATTTAATAGTTTATACGATAACTCTTTTCTATAAATTAATAAGATACTAATATCTATTATTATTGCTGGAATGGTGTCAAGAGAAGAGAATATAAATAAATATAAATACGACGGTAAAGATAAATAGATAGAAAAATGATTTGTCTTTTATATGAATTTATAGTTACATATTAATGTATGCTGTTTGTTTAATATGGGTGTACATGTGCGCATATTAATTATGACGTTTAAAGCAGTTAGTTTTTAATGTTTTTATAAGCCATTGATTTGTTGTAATAATAAACCATTAATTAAATAAGTATAATAAAGCTTTGTTAAATGATTTTTAATTATCCAATCACTTGATTATCTACCACAAACACTAACACACAATATTACTGATATTTATTTTAGTATAAAGATGTTTTTTTTATATGATTTATAATGATTTGTTTTTTATTTTTTAATCATAATAAAAAATTATATAAAATTTAAATTAAAAAAAAAAAATATTTTTTATTTTTAAATATTGTATTAGAATCATATTAAAATTATTAAAAATTTAATAAATATTTTTTGAATTTGACACTTTACCAATACATATTCTACGACGTATGAGTATCCATATTCGATACGTGTTTTACGAGTGTCCATATCGAACACTATACGTGTGTTCAAAACGAATATCATCTGAGTCTCATAATATCAAACCAAATTGCACTAATTTTGAATATTGGTTTTCGGTCCCCTCTTTCTTTAAAATTAAATTAAATTAAAAAGTTTCCAGCACACCACAGCCTTATTTTATATTTAATGCTTCATTGAATGCTTATTTATTACCTTTTCCCTCCCAAAATAAACATTATGCTTACATAAATAATTTTAATTTAATTTCAATAATATTTTCATACGTTTTAAATCACATAAATAAAAAAATAACATTTTATATCGAACAATAAATTTGTTTGAGTTGTATGTTTGGCATCCTGAGCGAAGTACAACGTTGGTTTCTTACATGACACTGATTCTTTGTTTGTGTATATGTTTGCAGCAATAGCGATCTCTTTTATTCGGTCTTCTCCTTTTCTCCCTTTCTTTCTCCAACCAACTTTCTCTTCTCCTATTCCTTCCTTTCCCATTCTTCTTTCTTCTCCTTTCTTCCTTTTTCTTCTTTCAACCATTCTTCATTTCTTCACCTACAAAGCTTATCGTACGTAACACTTATACCCCTTTTTCGCCACCTCTCACAACTCTCTGCACAACTTTCAACAATGAAGTCTTTCGATTCTGTAACTGTAAGCTTCTTCCAACCTCTTACAACTCACTTTCTTCACTAATTTTTGCCTCACCGCCCATTAAACCTGCTTCCTACTTTCTTCATCCGTCAACTTATAACCACCTTTTCAGGTTCCTCTCTGCTCAAAATCTGTGATTCCCTGCAAGTTTTTTTCCATTCCTTTATTCTGTCACTTTCTGTCCCTCTGCCTTTCTCTACTTTCTTTTTCTGCGATTCGTTTCACATTTTCACCCACTCTATTTTCATTATTGATTTCTCTGCTCTATTGGCTGTACACAGGATGTATTATCTGATTATAACCTTTCTAAGAACTCGTCAATAGTTTATTGAACTGCGTTCATTTACCCACTTGTTGCTATTCTAACCGTTGTCTTTGCCAGGGACTTGTTTTGCCTGAACCCAAGAATAGGTTGTTCCTCTGGAGTGTCCTCATCGTTGTTTCTTTGATTTCTGGTGCTTATTTCGTTGGAAATGCCTTTTTTGCTAATGAATACAAACAGGTATGTATTATTGTATTTCTATCCCCAAAGTTTTAATCGAAGTTACAATACCTGGCAAATTATGATTTTTACTGTGAATTTTGTTGTACTGTTGCTACTCCAATTTTTTCTTCTTATGAGAAAAAAGTATTATCAAACTGATATTGCCGTAGATATATATCTGGGAATTTGAAAAGGTATACTTATACATGCCACCTTAGTTGACTCTCTCTATGAACAATGCTTCGAAAGTGTTACTTTTGGTAAAGTGGTGGGAAAAATATCATGCTACATGATATTTGTTCATTTGAGCATTGGCAAGATGTATCTTCTTGCTAGTATTTGCTGCTCGCAATTGATTTAACAAAATTAAGATTCACAAACTTGGAGTGTCGAAGATTGTTGGTAGCACTCAACTTTTAGGCTCCCACAGTTTGTACTTCTAGTTGAATTTTAGTTAGTCTTGTTTTTATTTTCTGCAAGTGAAAATGAGTTTGCTTACTTGAACATATTCTGGGTATTTTATATGCAGAGATTAGCACGATGGGGACTAATTCGTACAATACCAGATTCAAAATCAAATGCTTGCAAGGTTTGTTATTTTGGGGGGAGAAATTGTTTTTTATATAGCTTTTAAGCTTACCTCTTTGGAACTATCTCTAATTCTCTTCATTTTTCCATTTTCCTAGAGACAATGCTGGCCTTTTGGAAGTGACGCATTGCCTGAAGGAATTATTGCTAGAACATCTAACTTGGAAATGCGGCCTTTATGGGACTCTGGTAGAGATCATGTATGTGTAATGTGTGCTTAATTCTAGTCCTTCATTTATATTACAGAAATTCACTTAAGACTCTTGTAGTGTTAATCTTAAGCTTCAGAAGATAAAAATGTTGCTAATCCACTGTAAGTTCAGTCATTCCTTCCCCAAAATATTTTTGTTTCTACTAAAGTTGGTTCATTGGAGTTTGATCTTGAACAAGTAATTTGATGTGCTCAATTAATGTTTTAACTCTGTTGACTTCTGTTGTACGTATTAAGAATTGGTGTATGGACAAGTCGGAATTATATTTTAGAATGTTACTTTTAGTGGTGTAATTTTACTCCATTTATTTTTAAATGCACGTTCTGTTTTGGATTATTGGAGTGTGCACAATGATGACTTGCTGAAAGATACGATGACTTGATCAGCATGCATATCAGAGAGAGGATAACAATAATTTGCTCCAGAAATTGGAATTGTTTTTTATTGCTCTCAAGAAATGCTCATGCATAAGATTAAAAGTCAAAGGAAAATAGTACTTTACCAGATATTAAACTTCAGAAGCTGGGACAGAACTCGCTTAGATGTGGTGATTCTACTGTATATTCTTTTGAAAACAGATATCTATATGTATGAGCACCAGTGAATAGAATTACAATGAAAAATAAAGACTGAAACAAAAAAGATAAAACAGGGTATTCAAAAGCCTCTCAACTCTTTGTCACTGTCCACTACTTATTTCCTGCCTCTCTTTTCTCTCTATTCCCTTTCTTCTAGGCACAAAAGTCAAGTTTCTCTCTTGATTCCTTTGATTCCCTCTCTTGTGATCTGCTTCATTAAGCATTTGACTCTCTTTGTATAAATAAAGTTTAGTAAAGACCCACTGATTGAAAGGGACCAGCTTAGGTAAATAAGAGGATTACTAGGAGATTGGGACTCAGTTCTGTTAACAATAGAATAACTACTTGTATATAGTAACTAGAGGGATAAGGGGTGCTGGTTAGAGTCAGCTAAGAGTTGCGAGGAGGAAGTTGGACTTCGAAGGGAGAGAAGAAACTACCTGGGAGTTACAGAGGGAGATGGTCACCCCCCAGGATCTCTGGTTTAGCTGCCCACTGATACCGATCAGAGTGGTTTCTATAATAAATATCTGTTGTTCTATCAATTTCTGATCTTATCTATCACTGTACATTTGTTAAAATCCTGCTATCTTATAGGTTGATGGTATATGCCTTATTGATTTTCTTTCTATGCATCACTTTTTCTTTTCTTTTTTCCGTAGAGAATTATAAAGCGCCCATTGAACTTGTTGGCTATGGCAGTAGGACTTAAGCAGAAAGAAATTGTCAGCAAAATTGTTGAAAAGGTTATTATTGCTTCAATTTTTGTTTCATCTAAAACTCGTTATATCTGCTGACTCATGGCTGATGGCAGTTCTTGTCAAGTGATTTTGTTGTGATGCTTTTTCACTATGATGGTTCTGTGGATGGATGGAAGAGTTTGGCTTGGAGTAACCATGTCATACATGTATCTGCTATCAATCAAACAAAATGGTATAAAAGGCCCAAGTAAATTTGTTTTCACTAGTTTTAATGATCTTTTCTGAAGATTAAATTCATGGATAAAGATTGAGTGAAATAGTGCTATATCATGGCATAGGTGGTTTGCAAAACGGTTTTTGCATCCAGACATAATTGCCGAATACAACTACATATTTCTTTGGGATGAGGACCTTCTTGTTGATAATTTTGATCCGAAAAGGTAAGTTTTTTTTGCTTCTATTTTATAAAATTTCTTCGAGAGAGTAGGATGATACTAAATTTAGGGGTCTTAGTTGACTATGCTAGATGAGAAGTAGTAATTTTTTTTTCATCTATGGGGATTATTTCATGCCTCTTATAGGATTTGTTGATTATTTGGTAGGTATTTATCTATTGTTAAAGAAGAGGGTCTTGAGATATCACAGCCAGCTCTGGATCCTACCAAATCTGAAGTACATCATCCACTGACAGTCCATAAAGCGGGATCAAAAGTGCACAGGTTGACCTTATTTCCCTAACCTTTTGCAATAAGCAGTGTTCCACTGGTAAATTCACACCTTTATCACAAAATTACAGCCAACATGGCTCTGTTTAACAATCTTAAATATTTTGTAGTTCCCTGTCCTTATGGGGGTTACATTTAAAAAATATGTGCATACTCAGACACACAGCATCTCCACAAAGTGTACTACTCTGGAAAAATGTGCCCTAACAAAATATTTCCCTTGCTATTTATGTTACCAATGTATATGGACAAAGTTTTTCTTATATAGGAGACTTTTCAAAGCACTACTTTGGGCTTATGACCTCCCTGTAACCTTTTTTTAGCTTATTTTAATTAAATACATAACAAACCTGTCAAAGTAAAATTTGTAAGGCTTATTTTCTTAAGAAGTGGGCTTTCTTAAGATATTTCAGTAAATTTCATAGTTGAGCTTGTGAATGATAGAAATTTATAGAACTTAATGAAGTTGTTTACTCAAACACAGCCTTAATTGAGTATGCCTACAATTATTACAACATAACTGTTGAAAAACTGTCTTAAATGTTACCTTTGAAGAGACTCCAAAAAAGCCTAGTGGAGTGTCATAGTGTGGGAACCACCAGGACGTAGGCTCTTAGCAAGTTGAGATTCCATATTAGTTGATATAAATAATGTAGTCCTTACAAGGCATGATCAATTATCACCTTAAGAACAGGTTTTGTGGGAATTGTTACATCCAAATCCCAATTTCTTAGAGTAACCAACATGATACTGCATAAATGAACTGGATTATTGCACAGATCCTAGTCATTCTGCAGGTTACATTTCACACTATATGTATGCCTCATACACACATTACATCTCTGTAAAGTGTGGTAGTGTGGAAAACATGGACAAAATTTACCCCTATTATTTATAGGCGATTTATTTGCTGTTTTTGAGGTTGCACGTACATATATGCTACAGGGGATTTTTTACTGGGAATTATTGTTTCTAAAAAAAATTGCTAATATTATTTTTGTTGTTGTGTCTATACAGAAGGTATTATAAATTAAAAGGCAGTGGAAGGTGTGATGACGACAGCATTGCTCCTCCTTGCATTGGGTAAACAGTTGCACACTGTGTGTCTTGTACTGTTTTCTATTCAGTTAACTCACTGCTCATTCTTGCTATTAAATTGGATTCAGAATTAAGTATGGAAAGGATTTGTTTTGCAGTTGGGTGGAAATGATGGCACCGGTATTTTCTAAAAAGTCTTGGCAATGTGTATGGCATTTAATCCAGGTATGGATATTAAAACTAAGAAAATTTGTTACTGAATCTTATTGTGAAGACCATGATGAACTTTTTATGCTTGGAAGCATTATATGACATGTTAGCACAGATTTTTTTAATTACTTTTCAAGTCTGTCTGAGAACATTATATAACATGCTAGTACAGTTAGAAATATCTAACTTTCTATATAGTTGGAAAGTTACTGCTATTATTTTGTTCAGTAGTGAGTGAGTATATAATTTTTTAATTCAGCATGGTTTCTTCTTTTACGGTCATGTATTCATATTCATGCAATCATCTTTCTATCTGCAGAATGACTTAATCCATGCCTGGGGCCTGGATAGGCAACTTGGCTATTGTGCACAGGTAACTTGCTTGCTCCACAACAGCATATTCATATCAAGCCAAGTACTTCCAGTGTGGTTTTTACTCATCTCTCAGCCATATTTCAGGGTGATCGAATGAAAAATGTTGGTGTTGTTGATTCTGAGTACATAGTTCATCTGGGTCTGCCTACTCTTGGGGGCCCAAATGGCAATGAGGCAAGTGATTT
>Ga0123342_1010577_pt1 | contig 10500 bp, 3 predicted proteins | sample Turbeawhitnodule_FD_89960 | JGI IMG/M metagenome (GOLD analysis project Ga0123342, IMG submission 89960) | Root nodule microbial communities of legume samples collected from Mexico - Turtle bean Mexico white nodule | ecosystem: Host-associated > Plants > Roots > Nodule | place: Mexico: Nepantla... | reverse complement strand
TGAGCGTCGGAGTGCAAACGGCCGCTAGGGCGCCCTTTTGTCCTTCTTTGCAGGAATCCACAGGTAACCAGTGGGAAGGAGTCCCTAGCTGACGGTTGAGGTCGCGCACGAAGACGTCCCAGGACAACCGGACGGAACAGAAACTGTGTACCTTGCTAGGATTATTCACTCGTGTTGCGCCTGTATGCGCTATACACACCACGTGCATGGATCCTTCATGACTTAGTCTTCCCATATATCTAATGTCTTACCTGTTAACTTAGTATAAATCTATGGTCCACCTTACGTGGCCCAGTACAGCGTTCAAACCACCGATGTCCGATGTCCGATCTCTCCCTCTTTTGGCGAGGTCCGATGTCGATCTTCTAAATCAGGATCTACGGTAGCGATGCCCCCGTATGGGGCCCACCTTACATGGCTCCCTTTCATTACCAGACACCGTGTGCGATGTCTGAGTTCAGTTTAAATCAGGAAGATAACATAGGACAGGATATCGTCCACTAAAACGCATTAATTATTTTTAGACGAGGTTGTTTATTGCTGATATTATTTTATCGGGACCAAACGTATTGCTGGATGCTTACCTTATTTTTTATGAAAAAGGGAAGGTTTGATAAGAACTTAATGGTAGGAACATAAGTAACCTGGTGCAAGTTTTATCCATTAAAAAAGTGGTTTCCATATCTGAATTTCTCCAGGAAAAAAATATCTTCGAGATAACTCATTTCTACCTTTCTCTTCTTACGAAAAGGGTACTTTGGTTTGGGCACTTATTAGTCCCACTATCTTTTACGCAAACACGGGTCTGAATGGTAGAACTTTGTTTCAGCGCTCATTATGTGAACGAAAACACCTCCTTTTAACCAAGAGGGATACTTTTTCTTACAATTTTTCTTTTGTAACCACGCACTTTTATACGTATAAAGGCCAGTATTTATTCGTTAAAAATTATTAAAAATTATATAATATTTATTCGTTAATATTTTATAAGACAAATTCCAAAAAAATTTGTGGAGATTTATATTGTGATTAGTGATGTTTGAGTTTGCTTAATTGTAGACAACTTTTTAGATAAAAGCTCACTTGTAAATATTATTATTAACTTTTTTAACACAATAAATTAATCCAAACACTTGATGCAACATTTGAATTCTCGAGATCATTTATAAGAAGTGAGAAACATTACAATTTTATGCCATAGTTCGGATGTAGTGTTATTATCATCGTCGTCACTGTCATCTTGATATTAAGAGGTCCCTTCCTGAAAATGATGAAAACTAGCAGTGAAGTTTGTAAACAGATCATTGACGCCTATCTTGTTGATCCAGTTAACATACTCCATTGACTAAAGTTGAAGTGCAAGCAAGAAAGAGTTTAAGTAATATTAACAATTCATATAGTCATGTGTTTGGCTCCAAACCATTCATGGAAGACAAAAAAAAATTGCAAATTAAAGAGAAGATATGTTAAAACAAATAATGCATGAAAATGAAAAATTTATCAGCTCAATATTCCAAAAAGTATCAAATCCATAAATCATAGGAAAGATAATAAGCTTTAAAAAAATAAGCCTTTTGTCTCAGCTCTTTCCTCGAGCCCCATGGTTTCCTTTCAATGCCGCTCTCTCACTTCTGTAGCTATAAGTGTGCTCCCCTTTGTGTGTTATTCAACACAAAATAAGGGCACGAAATCAATACATGACAATAAATATAATAAAAATTATGGGCAAATCCTTCATCAAATCCCTCACATTTAATGATATAATAATAAAGAAACCCAAAAAATTCTAATTTATTTAATGTATTGTGTGATTTTCCAAAAGACTGTCTAACTATCCACTATTTGACATAATTTTAACTATAAAAAGTGTGCAAAACGAAGGTGATTGTTTTCCTTTAGGATAAAATTACATACATGTTCAGCTTAGTAGAAACGAGTGAAGTAGATGAAAGGAAATAAGACTACTGCTTGCATATCATTACCTCATTTCAAAAGAAAATATTAAAAATTTCTTCAAGCTTTTTCATTTCTTATGTAAGCTTCTTCTTTTTAACATACGAAGGCGAAACAAAATTTCTTCTCATACACATGTTGAATTCATCCCAATTCAGTACTTCTGATTTTCTGTCAATTCTAACATCATTTTCCTTTTGTAAACTTAGGGTAGACATGGAAAATTGCTAAATTCATCCAATTGGTGTTTTTCAAAGATTCGATCAACCTTTGTCTCCCATTCTAAAAACTTCTAGTCTTGTCCCGAACAGTCCTCGGTCATTGGATGACCTCCAATGACTGACCTTAGACATTGAACACCGGTGCCTGATAGGGGAAGGGGGCCACGTAAGGTGGGCCCCAGACACACCTATCAGGGTATTGGTCAGTTTTCGGACATCAGTACCACAGACCTCAACGTCAGAAAGAGAGATCGGGCCTCTCCAACAGAGGGAGAGATCGGACGTCGACGGTTTGAACAGTTATAGTGGGCCACGTAAGGTGGGCCCTAGAATTATCCTAAGTTATCAGTTAAAAAATAAGATATGAGGGAAGCCTAAGTCACGAGGAATCCATGCATGTGGTGTGTATAGCGCATACAGGCGCGACACGAGAGAACAATCCTTGGAGGCGCTAAGGCCCATTAGGGTTAGGGTTTTCAGGGAAGTTGCATGCATGGCATGTGAATACTTAGGGCACCTGCAGAACAGATGGTGCCAGAGATTAGGTGCACAAGTTGGTACCCAAGCGACTACTCTGTTAGTCGTTGCACTCCAGTTAAGGGAAGTCCCATGTGCTAGATTACGTTGATATTATGTAATAGCGGCGCAGGGGCATTCTCCAAGGAACCCTAGACACGGGTAAGGAAACAAAGGTAAACCCTAGTTTCAACCTATGTGAAGGGTGCCAAGAACCCTAGCAAGGTACACGATTTCTAAGACTGAAACTACTTTATACACTTGGTGTTTCTTTGCCCTTATACTAACTTGAGCATCGGAGTGCAAACGGCCGTCAAGGCGCCCCTTTGTCTTTACAGGTGAGAGATTCTTTGATCAAGGAAGAACGATTCTCAGACGGAGATAGGAGGGCCAAAGGCTGCCGTTCAAGTCAACCGACAAAGCGAGTCAACCGGCGGAAACAAGTCTCAAAACACATCCTTTCCTTTTTTTGATAATGAGAGTTATAAATCTTTCTTCTATGACTATACTCTTCATCTCTATGACTATTGCTTTTTGACCCAATTTTTCATCTCTATACTTTATCTTCCTAAGCTCTCGTCCTAGGAGAGCTAGACGATTTTCTCCTTTTAAAAAAAAAATGTAAGTTCCTTCTCATGAATGGCAAGATGACCATCCTATTTAATCTTTTCCTTTTCTTTTTTAATAATCTTTTGTTACCTCCATAGTTGAAGTGACTAAAGTTCTTGAGAAACATTTTCAATTGTTTTGATGAAGAACTTGAAGCCCTTCTACTATGATGAGAAGTATACATAGACATATTAAATTTTGTATTTAAAAGATTTTTTTCACAAGAAGGAAAGTGAGTTTTTTTCACACAAGGTAAATTCCTCGGAAAGAGAGGTGAGTCTCAATGGACACTTTTAAGTACCAAGTATTTCATAGGCAGAATTTATCCCAATGCACTTCACAAATCTCCTTCCAGTGAAAAACATCTTCGACACAAACAAAGTTTTTTGAAGAAAGAAACTAAAAGAAAGTTTTAAAAACTAAGAATTTCAATTGCCAAAAATTTAAACTAGATGACTTCTAATGGTGAGACTTGTCAGCACTTGTGAACCTTCAAGACACACTCACCCTCTAAAGTGTATCTAATAAGCAAATTAAAGAAAACTTGTAGGAGATGAAAGAACACCAAAGGCTCTTCCAAGACACCTAAAGTAAAGATAATGACCAAATTATAAAAATTGAAATCACACAATTTTTAAAAAAATCTTCAAAGTTCTCTCTTTTCTTCTCTCATGAGTGTTTCTCTCCAAGCCTCTACTTGTTTGTCCTCCAAAGGTAAGTACCCCTGGAAAATTCCTTTGCCTTCTCTTAGGATGCTACCTAGAAGTTAACTTAATTCTCACAAAGAACAAATCCAAGATATATTCCACTTCAAGAGGTCAGCAATAAAAACTCAATTTGAAGAGTAAAACTCGAAGGAGATTAGAGATGACAAACACAAAGATTATCCATAAAATCAAGACAAACAAGAAATTAAAGGTTTTAAAAAAAGTAGACACTAAAAAAAATACCTAAAGATAAGCACTAGAATATATTACAAAATTAAAACAAAAGAATGACCAAATTTCTTAATAGAGCATGAACCGAAAATGTGGCTGGCCCAATGTAGCTTAGCTCAAATTAAAAGTTGTTATTCTGCTTTTCGAACCTCCAAAATTACTGCACTAAAATTCTTCAATTAGAATTGTGCAGCCAAGTAATAGTGCAACACGGTTTTGGCAAAATGCTTCACTACAGCCAATAAAATTCTGTTGTCACGTTTTGTTCCAATTAAATTTCTTGCGGTCCAAAAATTCCTTCAATTGTAAACTGCACCAGCTTTTGTTTTAGGAATAAAACTAAATCAAATTTCATTGTACACCAATTCCATTCATCAAAGAACACTACTCAACAAGACATGGACCCCACTGTAAATGAAATGTTTGTTTCAATTTTATCAATGAAATACTCCAAATTAACAATTCAAAATGGGTCCCACCGTATAAGTGGGAAATTGTGATGCAGCAGATTTTAATCCAATTATCGCCGATCCTAAAAAAATCTTCAATTGCTGAATTTTCATCACGTTGCTGGACAATTTCCTCAAGCGTGTATTCAAATGAATGGCATCTATACTACCGGAAGACCGAAAGTTCGAATATTCGATAAAACCAAGTGAACTTCAAAGCAAACGATAAACAATTAATTATAATTAAGTCAGTTTGATTATAAACCATAATTAAGATATAAATGGACCTTCGCCTGAGTCCAAAAGAAGGTACATGATAGCTGAAGCCCAAGACAAGACTATAAATATTAAAAGGGACCCTGTGCAAGAAGTAATTTTCCTGATCCCTAACACACCTACATAATATATCGGCACAGACTTGAACGTCAGAACGCCTTCGCAGTATCCACCCTGCCGTTCTTGGAGGAGAGCTTGTAAGAACAGCATCAATTCAACAAATCAATTTCTCCAACAAATCCACCCACTTCTCAAAAATATTTTAATAAAGAAATCTGCACCAAAATTGATCAACCATTTCAAGCACTCAAATTTGAATCAGAACAGATAGTATGAAGACCTGCACTTGTCAATTGCAATTTTAAAATTCTGCACCAGCTGTACAGTTCAGCTATAACCAAATCTGCACCAAAAAACCAGAAAATTGCAGTTGCAGAAATTTGTCACCGTTTGAATTCAATCTCACAATTTTCAAATACCAATTCTTGAACAACTCCACTGCTCAAAATTCACGCTGCACTAGTCAGAAAATTGCACCTAGCAGTAATTTGAATCAAACAGCAGCACCAAAGAAAAATGACGTGAAATTCAGAGGCAAAGTTTCAAGATTGAATCAATGATGCAGAGAATCAACACTCAAGTTTAGATGCACAAATTACAAATCAAAAGTATCCACCAACAATACAGTTAAGCTAGAACCAATTGAATCCAACTTCCACTTTTATAATTTTATCAAACACCTTTTGTGCAGTTCTTTCCAAGCTCAAAACAGATTCACATTCACATTTCAACAGAATTGAATATGCCAAAAATTTACGGTAAAAGATGAACGTTCCTCTGAAATTTCCACTGAATCACAAATGATTCACTCAAAATTATCCAGAATATAACAGAAAATAGAATTCAGAGATAGGAATTATCTAAACCCTATGCGAATTACTGCAGCGGATGAAAGCAATTTCTCCACCGCAAACAACGATTCTGCACCGAAAAGAACGTCACCAGAATTTCACCGTTTCAGTTGCATCAGTTCTGAACAGAAAACAATTTCACCGGTTCGTGCGCCAGCTTCAGCAATGAAACAAACACCGATTCGCGACAACTGTTCCGGTCATCTTCACCGATTCTGTTCGCCGGAAATCGCAAAACCTCCGTTCGTGATTCTTCCAACACTGCACCACTTCAATGTTTTCCAATCACAGGTTCAAAGAACGCTCACAGAAAATGAAGAGGATTTTATGAATGAAGCATAAAAACACGGATGAAAGCGCATACAATCTCAAGCAAATTTTGATCTCGGCGATTCAAATCTCCTCACTGAAATCGTTCAGTGATTTCATTTACCGACTAACCGTATCGCGAATGAAGAATTGCACCAATGCGCGTCAAAAACTAAAGCTCAATGACTGCGGATGCAACAAGAATTTCATGAACATTTGAAAACAGTTTCAGATTTCGTATTCGCACAACTGAATTTGCTTTTTGCACCACGAACTAGTTTTGGAAAATTTTCGAAAATGAAAATTTGGAGAAGATGATAATGGAAACCTAACTTTAAAGAAATTGCTAATGATCTACTAGCAATTTATGAGCTCAAAAACGAAAATCAAAAGCACTCAAGAGCTATAATCTTTGAAAAAATTTGAAAAAAATTCAATTAATGGAGTTTATGACAAATTTTGGCCTAAACATGATTCTAGACTAAACATTTATGATTATAAAATCAAAATGACTCAATTATAAGAAAATTTCATCGAACAAATTTGAAGAAAACTCAAGAAAATTCAACAAATTTCATCGAAATAATTTGAACATGAACATAAGAAACTTAAAAGCACATACATAAAGGTTAAGTAAGAACAATTAATTTGAACCGAATTCTTTTTGAAGATGTATAGTCTACCTATCTATCATTTTTGTTAATATATGGGTTTTGGTCTAGTCCCCCATATTTTTGTTTTGTATTTTCTTTCATTTTTCTTTTTTTCATCCGATGGTAGATGCTAACTGAGACATCAAGTTGCATAGTGATGCCTAATATGAAAACTTTTATTAAAAAAGTTAATTTGAACCGAACAAAAAGAAAAAAAAAAACACATGTACAAGAGACTCATATAAATAGGACAAAGTCTCTCAAAACCTCTCGAATGAGATTGTGACAAGTGTCACCACCTTATTGGTGCAAATCCTCTCCATTGAGGAGAAGACATGTGGAACCTCACACCTTCCTTGCTTGCATATCTATTTGCGCCCCTGTTTTACTATTTTACACTTTACTTTCTTTTTTATTTACATCCTTCTCTACTTCGAAGATGAAAACCTTTGTGAACAAATAAAAAATACAAAAAAAAAAAGAAGTTTACGATTTGAATGATATATTGTCTACATATCTAAGTGTGCATGAAAAACCTACGAGAAGAGATGGGGAGGGGTTCTAGTAGGAAAAAAGATAATCTTACAAAACCTGATTTCCAAAGTGAAAGGATGTATAATAGTAATCATAACATGGAATATTATCAAAAGGCCCTAAGCAACATATATACAAATCACAAAATAATTATTCAAAAGAAACTAAGGTCGACCTTCCGCCCTTTTATGGTAGAGAAAATGCTGAAGAATATTTAGACTGGGAGATGAAAATAGCACAATTATTTGAATGTCATCAAGTGGACCATAAGAGAATAGTGTCCCTGGTTACACTTAGCTTTTAGGGACCAAGTATGTATTGGTGGACCTCCTTAGTAAAAGACCTTAGACTTAACAATAACCCTCAAATAAGTTATTGGAAACAAACTTTGGGCTACCCTGCGAAAATGCCATGTGCCCTCATACTATGGTAAGGAGTTGATAATCAACTCCAAAGAATCTAGCAAGGTGACATGACAGTAGAAGAATGTAGACAAATATAGAGTTACTTATCCTAAGGGTAGGTATAAGAGAAAAGCCTAGAATAATCGTGACAAGGTTCCAAAGTGGCCTAAATTATGACATCCGAGATAGGATTGAACTATTATCATATAATGACTTAAATGTACTAGTTCAACTATGTGTTAGGGTTGAACAATACTTAAAAATAAAACCAAGAAGGACTACCCTAATAAAACCTATTATATGAGAGATTTTAAGAGGGAGCGTTATCCCTCCAAATCAAGAAATGAAGGGCCACAAAGTGAAAGGAGGGAAAATATAAATTAAAAGAAAAGGAAAAATATAATCGAAAACCTTCTAAGGAAGCTCGAACTATAACCATTCAATGTTTCAAGTGCCTTGAACAAGGGCATTATCCTCTGAATTTCCTAATAAAAGAAACATAATTTCAAAAGAACAAGACATAGAAGGTTAGAACAACTCATCCCCTGTGTATGTTGGTCACATTATACTTGGAAGACCATGTCAATTCAATTATAGAAGTATACATGATGGCCAAACGAACAAAATAACTTTCACTCACCAAGAAAGTATAATAATTGTAACCCCTCTAACATCGAAATAAGTAAGAGAGGATAATTAAGAAAGAAGAAAATAAAAATTAAGGAGTCAAGAGGAAAAAATTTCAACTAGGCATGCATGCTCTATAAATTAATATTATAAATTTTAAAAAAAAAATTATTTGAGTGGGTTCAAGAAAACAAAAATATCTTCAAGAAAAAGGCCACGTTGTTTTAAAAAAAATCCCCTTTACCAAAATAAAAACATTTATTTTACTCTTTTTTTTTTCTTATATATGTGCAATGATACATTTTTGTTTTTTTTTTTCAAAAGGATCCATGATCTTGGGAAATAAATCACTTTCAAAGATCAATAAAGGTGACATGAACCTAAGCATCATCTAGATATGAGGAAAAATCCTTTTATTTGGGTCAAACCCTAGGTTAATAAACATAACTCTAAGAAAGAAAAGACTTATTCCCACAATTGAAAACCCTAACTTGGGCATTAAGGTAGGGTTAATAGTTCCTCATGTGCCAGGTTAGGGTATTTACCCTAGCTTATGGTAAGCTATTCTTTCCATGTTTGTGGTATAATTTTTAGCCTAAGCTTAGAGTATTTTTAAGCTTAGGTTGTAAGCTTCTTCATCCTATAAATAAGGTACATATATGTTATGGAAATTCCAGCTTTGAATTGAATAGAGAGCTGCTGCAAAAATATGTGCACAACTCTTTTTTGTTCTTAGCTCTCTCTAGATTATCTCTACTTCTAGAAGTTAGCTTAGAATCTCTTCATAACCTCTCTTGAATTCAGATCTAACCCTACAAAAAATATCCTTATTAGAATGGGTCAAAAATGGGCACTACCTATAGTAAACGGACGCAAAACTGTAATTATCACGGGCTTAACGTTTATTGAAATTTCGAAGCTAATATGCTCGACGTAAAAATAGTGGGGGATGCAGGGGACACATTTTTGCATAGTCCTAGCCTATGCTGCTGACTCAAAATTATACTTTATATTATTTGTTCAAAGAAACATGGGTTAAGCTAACAAAGAGACCACACAATTTAAAAAAAAAGTGTGGGTTGGCATGGGCTTCTCTAAAGAAGCGTGGGCTTAGTCTACGCAAGGGTCACACAATTTTAAATATGCGTGAGCTTAACCTTCACGTTGGCCACACAAAAATATATTTATATATATATTTATATTGTTTATTTAAAGAAGCGAGGGTTTAACCTACGCAAGGGCCACACAATTTTTAAACATGCGTGAGCTTAACCCATACTATGGCCACACAAAAATCATATTAGGTGTGCTTAACCTACACATGTCGACACATTTTAAGAAAGTGGGGGCTTAGCGTTTTAAGAAGCGTGGACTTAGCCTTTCTACACATGTGCTTCACTTTTGGGAAGATACACATTTTGTATTTATCTTTTAACAATTTTTCTTAACTAGAAAAGTTTATGTTATTAGATTAATTCAAGAGTAATAGAATATAAAAAACTATCTTGTATTCCCTTTAATAAGTGCCCTACTGATTTACATTATTATAGATATAAATTTTCTTTCCATTTATTCGCACAAAAATCTCTTATTGTTACTTTTCTAGCTTTTTGATCTAGAGGATTGTCGATGCAAAGGCGCTTTATTTATTGATTGACGAGTACATGGGTAGAACGAAATTCCATTTTCTTTTAGCTAACAATTTCATTAGGGCTTAGGCTGGTATGCAGGGAATGGAAAACTCCCCATTAGCCATTTCTTTATTTTATTTTCCTTCTGTTCTATGGAAATTTCTATTATAAACAATCCAGACAAAAATGGTGTCTTCTTAACTTTTTTGGCAATAGTTGCTTTTTTCAATGGCTTTCCATCTTTCAAAGGAAATTCTAGTTTTTGAGTCAAGTATGGATTAACGTCTCTGCTATATCCAACAATAAAAATAGAAAAAGACATAAAAGGATGAGCTAGTAATAGTTCTGATCCCGCCTGTTGACCGGAGCGCTGGAGAATGCCTCGTCAAAGGATCGACGTGCGCGCCGCTTCTCACTTCCGTTCCTCCTCTGGATCTATCTCAAGAACCTGCAAAGAAACGATACGGCG
>Ga0123342_1010576_pt1 | contig 10504 bp, 5 predicted proteins | sample Turbeawhitnodule_FD_89960 | JGI IMG/M metagenome (GOLD analysis project Ga0123342, IMG submission 89960) | Root nodule microbial communities of legume samples collected from Mexico - Turtle bean Mexico white nodule | ecosystem: Host-associated > Plants > Roots > Nodule | place: Mexico: Nepantla... | reverse complement strand
CGCATTCCCTTCACGAAAAATATGAGTTACCCTAAACCTGATTGTCCCACAAAAATTAAGACAAGTATTCCATCGATTCTGAAGCATCCACGGAACATTAGTCCTAGCAGTAAACGCAGCACATACCAAGGCAGAATCACATTCAAGCTAGACATTAGTAAGCCCCATTTTTTGAGCTTCCTCCATAGCATGTATAACTCCATAAAACTCAGTTTGAAAATATGTGTTTTAATTTGTATGCCCCATTCTTTCTTTCGTTTGGAGTGTTATTTCTAGTTGGTCGAGGACTTCTTTTCCATCTTTCTTGCATCGTTACATAATCTCTAAACTAGGTTCTTTAGATGGAATGTTTTCGGTTTCATCCACTAAAAAAAAAATTATCAACAAAAAATTACCAACAAATTTGTGTTTGTCAATAATTTTTTTATTAGCGACAGATGATATCACCAATAAATTTCAGGATGAATTTTTTTTTTTAAAATAAATAAAAAATTAAATACGAATCAATATCTATTAGTAAAATTCATTAGTAATCGACAATAAACACAATTCATCACTAAATTTTGTCGGTAATTGAATCGATAAATTTAATAGTAATAATTATTTTAATTCTAATAATAATATTAATGTTAATATTAATAAAATTAAGAATAATTAAAATAATATTAATAATTACAATAAAAATAATAATATTAATAATAATTAGAATAATATTAATAATAGTAATTACAATAAAAACAATAATAATATTAATAAAAATAATAATAAAAAATAGTAAATAGTAATAATAATGATATAAATAGTAATAAAAAGTAATAGTAAATAATAATTATAAAAAATAATAATACTATTAATTACTGACAAGCATATTTTCGTCGAGTTTTTGTATGTTAAAATTTCGTCGACAATTTTCATTTATGTACAGAATTTTGTCATTACCAATTAATTTTGACCATTTGTAAAACTAGTTTTTTTTTTAATAATCTTATAATTGTATTTGTTTTTTTTTATCAGTAATAATAAATTAATAAATATCAATCATTCTTTAAAGTAATAATAAATTAATAAATATCAACCACTTAAAGAAAGAATGATGTAATCCTTATATAAATTGCACTTTCTCTACCACCTTCCTTAAAAAAAACACCTACCTAATATCGAGAATCAAAGATAGAAACAAAACAAAATGAGCAACAACGTTGTGGAGTGTTTCCTTTGTGATGGACCGAAGCATCCATATTCCCATACAACTTCCACTAATTCTTTGATCGATTTTTCTTTAGCCAAACTGAATCATTTCTTAAGTTCCCTCAAAATGTTGTTTGTGGACTCAACTTCACCATTTATCTAGGATCGAGCTTGCCGTGTATGATTTCAAACAAAATTATTTATTTTAATATCAAACATTCATGATTTCTTTGTCATAATTCATTTTATAATAGGTCTATATTTGATATTTAATAATTTTATTTTATTTTACTGTTTGGAAAGTTTATATATAAAAGTAAAACTAATAAAATGACTATGATTTAAAATAAATAAAAGACCGATATTTATTTTTTATTATTATTTTATCCTAATTTAATATAAAAAACTTAAGAAATGATTTAGTTTTAAGAATTATTTCAGATGAAATTAAATTAAAGTGCTTGTTTTTTAATTGGGTAAATTTAAAGATCAATTGCAATAAAACTAAAGTTTACGGTGTCTTACCAGTTTACAAAAGAAATGAAATGTAGAAATTAATTAATATAAAATTAAAGTATTAGATGTCTATTTGTAAAAAAAATATATGCGGTTAAGTACTTTTATCTTATTTATACTAATATCGATTAACTTGAAATGTGTATATAAAGTATAGTTTATAATTATAATAAAGTTATATTTCTCTAATTTTAAAGTTAACCATGCACGATATTAATATCCATATATTGCATTAATAAACAAAATTAATTCAAATTTAAATATTAAATGGTTGAGTCTTATAATTAAGTACCAGTTTAAATTTTGATAAATAACCTAAAACTATTTTATTACCATCTTAACCTCAATCATTATTATATTTTTGAACTAGTTAAGTTTTAAGTAATTTATAATTTAGTATTTTTAAGTCTCATCTAAGTCACGTGTCAACGCACTTTTCAAAGAGAAAATAATTGAGTTGATTGACAAGTTTTGGAAAAAATTGAAAAGGGAAGAAAGAAGTTAATTTGTAAGTTAAAAACGTAAGACCTAAAACAAAAACAATGATCACGTCATATTAACGATAAAAATTTAAAATGGTAATTACTTTAATAAAAGTAAAAATATTTTAAATATTTAATAGAAAATCAATTTAATTTATCTAAATTTACGAAGTAATTAAAAATTAATTAAACTTAAATAACTAAGGATATTTAAAATATTATGAAATATTAATTGTGAATAATTTTTTTGTTCTTAATTTACCTCACCAAATGTCTAAAAATAGACCATTTTATCTCCTATTTTACAATTCATTTATTTTTAATATTTGTATTAGTCAAAGTAATACATGATTATTATATAGGAAGTGAATGTACATCTTTCATAAGTTTCAAATGAATATAATTTTAGCAAGATGAAATTTCCCTTTTTTGAGTAGTTATTATGTTTTAAAAAAAAATATATTTATAGATTTCACTCCGTAATGTGAATAATTACACTCTAAAAATAAAATAAAATACTAATCATTTTGTTCCTCTATGTTGACCAAAAACACCTTCGTGCGTCTACGAGAGTCTCACGCCCAAGAATTCCTGCGTTCAGTCGTGATTTCATTCGATTGAACACTTGAAAACACAAAGACAAAGGGCGCCCTAGATGCCGTTTGCACTCCGACGCTCAAGTCAAATTTAGGGTTAGGAATGTGTGTGTTAAGCGGCGCATATGAATAATGTACCTTGCTATACTTCCCTTTATATAGACTGAAATTAGGGTTTTCACTGTTTCCATTACCCAAAATAGGTTTCCTGAGGGGGTGGGCCCCAGCGCCGCAGTTACCAACTCTTAGGATAACCTAGCGCGTGGGGTTCCCTAACTAGAGTGCAACCTCTGACAGGGTGACCACTCGGATGCCTCCTCGTGCACCTGATCTCTGGGGTCACTCGCCTTGAGAGCGCCCTATCTGTTCATGTGTCATGTATGCAACTCACCCCTGGAACGTGACCCTCACAGGTCGTATTTTTCCAGTGGCTTTACACTTGTGTTACGCCTGAACACGTCATCCACTCCACACGCATGGACACTGACCTAGACTTCTCCCCTTACTGATAACTGGTATGTAATTTGGGATCCATCTCTCGTGGCCCAGCTGTGCTGTTTGAGTTCCTGATATCTGACATCTCCACACTGCTCAGTGGTATATTGGTACAACCTAGGAACCGATGTCTGACCACACTTCGGTTCCTTAGCACACGTGTCACACGGGACACTGGCCCGCGCTGCTCGTGGAGTCCCGCTTACGTGACCTCTACATTACTAGTTGTCAACGACGTCCGAGGACTGGTTGGTACACATTCCGTTAAAAAATCAATGTTTTTTTTTTCCAATTGTAATTAAAGTAGTACTTTATGAATGAAACATATTTATTTAAACAGAAAAAATTAAATTATAATTTTAAGAAATAAAACAATATAGATCATGACAAGCAGATAGATCAGGTTGCAATACACGATATTTAATTTAAAATATAATATATTTATTATATAAATTTAATTAAAAAAATAAAAGAATTTAAAATAATAACAAATAATATGTATAATATATATATACAAATTTACTATTATATAATTTTGGAATATTAATTATAAGAAAAAAAATTAAATAAACTAACACGTATCATCATAATTTTATTTTTTGAAAAAAATGTTTATTTACTGTTCAATATGTTTGTGCGTGATATAATTTTTAGGATTTATATTATTAAAAATAAAATAACATGATTTTACATCTTCATAATACTAATGGAGACATTATGAAATAGATTTAACAAAACATTTATCATTTAATAACATAATAGGCTCAATTTTAATTAATTTTAATTGATATGTTGTTATTATTGGGGAACACTGTATCAAAACAGTCATTAGGAGCATTTGCAATTGGAATAATAATAATAATAATAATAATAATAATAATAATAATAATAATAATACTCTAATAAATTGTAATAAAGTCTATTTAGATTTTGTTTTAAATTTCCAACATTCCTGGTATCGGTTGCTATCAACTCAAGTGTTTGGATGCATAAAGATATTTGTCAATTAGTCTTTCTTCTCGCAATATTCTAAATTGTGACTTCCAACATCCCACTTGCTGTATTGACCCCTCTAATTCCCTTCATGAGAAATTTGTTCACAATAGTCAATTTTTTATAAAGACATTTGTGAAGCAAAACATGCAATTACCCACACACACACACACATATATATATATATATATATATATATATATATATATATATATATATATATATATATATATATATCTTGGCCTCCTAGCTTCATAAAACAAGTTACATTTAGTTGGAAAATAAAATTTAGAAACTTTTTAATAGAATAAAGATATATGTTAGTAAAAAAAAATCGAACAAATTAAAAAGTTTTTCTTATATCAAATTTATGTGTAGTTTATCAGTGTAATTAACAATAACCTCTTTTTTAGAATAGTCTGCCATTAAAGCTTGACAACAAAACGTGTCCATCAATCTTTAACCATGAAATTATATCAAATGATCTAAATAGTTTCACCTCCCTTTAAACACATAAAATATTCAATAGCAAGAAAATAAGTTTGTATGGTTAAAGAGAACATATTGCAACTCAAAATAGAGTTTATTTTTCTTAATATTTTACCTCAAAGTAATTGATTGAATGAGAAATAATCATGTTTATTATTTTACAATAAAATATGAAATTGATAATGAATGAAATATTTGATAAAGATGTTAGTAAAAATAAATTACTCTCCTTATTCTATCTCATCAAAAGTTTCAAATAGAAGCATATCTTTAATGTCCACTGTGAATATCACTCATCCATTATCTAAAACAAAATAGCAATGAAACAACCCATAAATACTTACTAATTTTTGTCGCCAATATCATGTTAACAATAAATATATTGATTTAAAAATAACATGACCTATACATATATAACTCTTTTATTTGTTATTTGAAAGCTTTTGAGTAGTCATGTTTGAAATAGATTGATGTTTATTATTTTACAATAAAACATCAAACTGATAATTTAGGAAAAAATTGAATTTGAAAAAAAGTAAAGCATGTATAGAAGTAGAATGAACTAATTCATGTAATTGAAGAAAAAAAAATAATCTTGTCATACTTGACACAACTCTTTTTCTCTTGAAGTTTTCCAATGTCAAAACTACTTTGCTTCTTGTTTTATCCCTTGCCGCAATTGAATAATAGGTCTTAAGGAATCTCTATTGGTGGCGAAACATATTGGTCCATGATTTGAAATTCAAATTCAAAATTTTAAGTTATTTCTTAAACATGTACCCGTCAATATGACCATGAGCTAAAGACAAATGGAAATATAGTCTTTTGGTAAAAAATGTTAACTTTAAAAGACTAAACATGTGAATTGAAATTAGTCTAAGAGGAAAAATGTTTTAAAGCATGGATTAGACAAATACTAGAACAAATCTACGTTATACGACATTCACAAAGTTGTGAAATGTTGTTCTATGTTTTTAGAGCTTCTCTATCATAGTAATCTCGTTAACTTATACCATGAAATAATTATAAAAATTAATAAAATGTCAAAGATCTATGAAAAATGTGATTTTTGCGAGGAAAAATGATAACTTTCAAATATAGAGTATGTGAATAGATAAAAAAATTAGGGTAAAGGTGAAAGATATGTTAATCATACCAAAATGGGGTTGAAAATCGTAATAAAAATCTCATAACATCAAAATAAAAGTTATTCATATTGAAATGGGGTAAAAAAATGTAATAAACATGTGATGGAACCAAAACATAGAAAAAGCAAAGCTAATCAATCCAAAAAGGGTTAAAAACCCACAGAAATCTCTATTGTTACCAAAACATGTCCATATGCAAGATTTTACAGCCAATATGGAGGAAAAACAATTGACCAAAAACATTGTGTAGCACACTTTCGGTAAAAGACATAGTAGATGAGTGTAGCTTTGCAAGGTATGCAAAAATAAGGCAAATATCTCTCCTCAGCATGCTTGAATATACGGTGTAACCATTTCTAGCAAAATCTATAGCACAAATATAGAGTAGCCGTGGAGACAAAGGAAAAAATCTAAGGAGTTGGGACTTTGAAATTTGAGAAAAAAAGTGAGAAAGAAACACGGTGTGAGTAAGAAAAAAGAAAGAAAGAAAAGACGTGGATGAAGGACGTGACTCACTCACAATATGTCACATGTCGAGCATAGAATACATTTTTTTTTTCAAATTTTAGTAAATTTTGGTTTTTTAATTTTTTTCTCAAATTTTCTTGTGCTAACGTGTGTGAAAGATTAGCGTGAAGATAGGTTCCAATTTGTATTATAGATAGATATAGATATTGTTATATATATAATTTTATCATAATTATAGATTATTTATTTTTACTCTACAATTGTGAGTTCTTTTTTACAATTTTGAAGTGTACATTCTTATATTATATTAGAGGATTGAAATTTTAAATTATAAATTATAGTCAAAGTTTTAATTTATAAAAATAATACAAATCGATATTATAACTTGTCTTCTTCCTCCTTCTTTCCCTTCATTATAGAAGCACTGCCATGGATGGGAATGAAAAGGCACACAATTATTATTTCAGGATGTTGAAGTTCCAAATACAGGAGAGGAGACTAAAGAAAGCCTTAAAAGGAAAAACCACATTAACTAAACCACAAATCTACAAATCAGGTTAGAGAGAAAAGACATGGTCAGATTTACAGGGTTGGATACAGATTACAAGCAAGACCTAGCCATGGTCACATGAAGAGAACACAGGTGCTGGTTGGGTCCAGTTCTCAAAGTGAAAGACTCAGATCAATACCCTTTTCTGCAGCTTCTTCCTTTTCACAGTTTTCCCTCTGAGAAGCACTAGGGTCTGAAGCTGAGTTTCGTTGCCGAGCTTCCTCATCAGCGAAATCCTCAAGCTGAAACGTAGGCTTCCAAACCCCAACCCTACTATTTTCTTCCTCCCCCCTTATAATCTCACCCCTCTTGCTCCTTCTCTCACCTGACTTCAAACCCATCCACCGTTCACGTGTCTCGCGGATGTTTCTCACCAAAGCGAAGAACGTCTCCATTTGGGCTTCGTCGTCTTCTTGGCAGATTACCTTCCTCTTCTTGCTGCTGCCAGCACTCATCTCCATGCCCGGAAAGTGCCAAGAATAAAAAATTGAAGAGAAAAAAGAAATGAAGGTTCTGGGAAAAAGAGAGGGCGCATGCAGTTTTGTGAAACAAGGAGACAGAACGCAGTTTCTTGGTTACTTCTTCTTGCTTACTAGTGATGAATATAAGGACACCATCATGGCTCTCCATCATCACCAACTTTGTCTAATATTATTTAAGGAATCTAAATGACCAATATGCCACAAAATTATAGCTTTGTACTGTTCTATGTACAGCCGTCAAAGTGGGGGTGTGGCCCACCTTCAATTCGAATAAGTTAAGGTAATGCCAAAAAGTATAAAAATTTCACAGTGACTTCAATTTTGCAACCTGGTTTATTCAGAGTGAATCTTTGGTGAACCGAGGTACCTACGAAACTCACATGTAATAAACACAAAAAAAACTATCTTTTACTATGAACATCCCTTTACCGTTATGGCCTATATATATATCGGAAATAAATGTTCCGGTCCAAATCATAAAATCATAATGTATCTGAGACGCATAATAAAATAAAATATTTGGTGGATAAATTTTCCAAAAAACTCACACTTACTTTCCTTTCTAACGTAATTTTTTAAAATTAATCAAAAAAAATTGGATACTCATTAAAAGAAACCCTACAGATTTATCATATTTATCAAAATAAATTGTTTGGTATACAAGCCTCATCTACTATATTTGTTTGATTATTCACTGTTTGTTATTGGTGGTTTTGAATTTAGTCTCGTTGTATATGTTATTATTGTCAATACTCCTGATTTTGCTTTAATATTATGCGTTAGATTATGTTTTATCTTGTCCTGACCGTATAAGTGTGGAAGATCCAGATTGTATTATGTAGATGTTACGGAACCATCTGGTTTGTTAAGGGCCTACAAGAGCTTGAGAGCAGCTTAACAAACCCAACCTATTATATTTACTGCATAATTATGCAGCAATTGAAGCATAACTTATTGGAGTTGATGTCACAAGGACAAACACCAAGCAATCAAACAACCAATGAAGGGTGAAAGTAAACTAATCATGCATAATTATGCAGTTTTGGTCATTACAAATTGTTGTATTATAGTGTAGGGAGCAATTCTATGTTTTGGATGTTTGTAGTGATTATCAGGTTGTTAGTTAGATGGAGAGACGAAGAGGTTGAAAGCTTTTGTATAAGGGTTGAGACACCTCTGAAATGTTTTCTTTTAACCCAATTAATTTATTCTTTGCTTAAAAAAAATCTTAATTTGCATGACTATAACAACGATGATATTATATTATTATTATTTTTTACCCACTCTAATTTTAGTGAAATTTCTATCCTAGACTGAAATTGATGACCCTTAGATTGTACATGTTCACGAATTAATTATGGTTGTATATGTTTACTTTCTTTTTACGTAATTTTACATGTTACAATTGAATGAATTCAATGTATACATTTTGAAATATTAACGAATTCATATATTAATAAAATATTAAATTAAATTATTAAATGAAAATATTAATAAAAGTACCTGTAGTTGTAGGATGATAATATAAAATTGAGTCGAAGATGGAACATTGAATTATTCAATATTATAATTTATATAAATAAAAAGAGAAATAATTTTTTAATAAAATGTAAGTCATACAAGGACATAATTTTTTTTTTGAAAAATTATAAATAGATATGCATAATTGTCAAATTAACATTTTTCAAATCAAATGTAAAGGCGGCCGAAACATTTTTCCTCTCTCATTTTATTTCTGTTGTTTGACTGAACTTTCTCGAGGAAATGCATTTACTTTCACTCTTAAGTAAATGAATAAATAAATTACGTTTGCTCAAGAATATAGACTTCTTTAAAGCATGCTTTAAGTATATTTATTAATGAAAGAAAGTGGAACGAATATTTATAATTTAAAAAGTTTAAAGAATTTGCAAACAAATTAATTTATAAACACTTTTATGGATGAGTATACAAGTAGTCTCTTTCAAGATTTTTGTTGTCTTCAACACTTTATGTATTTTAAGGTGCCCTGAAATGATTCCGAAAACATCATTATATTATAGCAGTGATTACTGTTTATTGGCAAGACATAAAATAATAGTGGGTATCAGTTTCACATAGAAAAAAAAAAGTTCATTCAAAGTTTTTTAACGTGTAAATTTCCTACAGTACTATTTAAACTTTTATTTTCATAACTAGCACCTTTTTGTTTTTATTTCCTTATCTAGCACTCTTTTATTTTTATTTTTCTATCTAGCACCTTTTTTATCTTTTATTTCCCTATCTAGCACCATTTCAAAAATAAATTAAAAAATAATAAATTAATTTTTGTTGTTGATAATTTTAACTTTGAATGCATTAAAAAATAAATATTTTAATGTTTAAAATAGTTAAAAATAGAATTAATGAATAAAGAAATGTGTTTTTACAAAATAAAAATAAAAAGGTAAAAAATTTAAAATGTTTAGTTTAAAAATTATTTTTTTAAAAATGAATAAAATAAAAAATTAAACTCTACAACAACATAAAAGTTGAATATATAAACATAAATTAGTATTTATTTTTGTTGCTATTGATGATGTAATTATGTTAATTTCAAGTAAAAAATACAGGACATAATTATAAAAAAACAAAGTTAATTATTGGATTATGCACTTCTCGTCATTAATTATGTTTCATTTTACACAAACTATTTAATGTACCATTGAAGAAAATATTAAATGAATTATCATCTTTCATTTATTTTAATTTTTATGATCAATATATACTTATTTAGTATCGTCTTATATCTCTTATATTTATCTTATTTGGATTTATTTTTATATCTTTTATCTTTATCTTAATTTATTTTGCCTTTATTTTATATCTTTTATGTTTTTAGTTATTATTTTTTTTTCTACCATTTTTTTTTATTGTTGCTGTTTTTATTTTCTAGACCTTTTTTTTCATTTTTTTCTTCTCATTTTTAAGCATTAAGTGTAACATTTGCATTAGTTTTTTTTTTTAGGATTTTGCATTTAGGATAGACACTTCAATATTACTTGTGTATCCACTATTAATTAATACTAATTGACTTTGGTTTTTTTGTAATTATGTCATGTATTTTTTACTTGAAATT
>Ga0123342_1010575_pt1 | contig 10504 bp, 6 predicted proteins | sample Turbeawhitnodule_FD_89960 | JGI IMG/M metagenome (GOLD analysis project Ga0123342, IMG submission 89960) | Root nodule microbial communities of legume samples collected from Mexico - Turtle bean Mexico white nodule | ecosystem: Host-associated > Plants > Roots > Nodule | place: Mexico: Nepantla... | reverse complement strand
ATATATATATATATATATATATATATATATATATATATATATATATATATATATGTAAAATGTGTTTAGTGAGATGAGTTATTTGATGTGGTGAGTCTAAAATGAAGTGTATGTTTAGTTGAAGATGGAGGAGTAAACGCGATTTGGGATATGATGGGTAGTATTCCAAGTTGTGGTTGTTTTATAAAATCCAAAAACAAACATCACATGACCCACCACCAAGTGATAGTACGTGTGTGATTGTAATAAAGGAAGCCATGTTTTAGTGGAAGATGTAAGAATATGAACCCTATTCTGTTGTGTTCAAAATAAATGGAACCCACTTTCTACTATCCCAAAAAAAGGGATAGTTTCACTCATTCCCCTCATCAAAATTTCTCCATTTTAAGTTTTTAATCAATTACATATGCAAATAAAGTACTAATAATGACTTAATTCAATTTTAATATCACTCATCTAAATAAATCTGTGATACTTATTTATCGCATAATTTGTTAGACATTAAACTCTATTTTTAATTATCCTTTTCCCTCGATTCTTCAAAGCACTAAAACTGTATGAAACTTCAGTTTTTCTTCGGATGCTGACAGAAGCAATTGTCCCATTGCAGAGTTAAAAAGTATTTGTGTTCATTTCTCTGTTGAATTTTTATATCATGCTGTTGATCCATGAGGTTATCTCAACATATAGAACATACATAGGAATTAGACAATGTTTTTCTCTCCCATATCCAGCTGATACACTGAGATAGGGTGTGGGCAAATGAATGTTGGCGACGAGGAGCTACCATTCTGAAGAATTAGGTGACATTGTCGATCATAGGTGGAGAATCGAACAATTTTTTTTGAGTGTATATGGATAAAGCTCATGCAGACAATGCTGATATAACAAGACCAGTTCTACAGAATTTGACATCACTGCATCACCACATGAGTTTTTGGATCAACATTGTCGGGATTATTATATTACCCTAGGTTTTTTTTTATCGTCTTTATATTATATTTATCATTACTGCTTTTATGATTTGTCAGGATTCTTACATCATCTTCTGATTTATTTTATTTCCCTTGTTTTTTATAATCAATATTGATAAACATTTAATATTTATTAATTAATATATTTGAAGTTATATAATAACTGTTATAATTACAAATTAATTATAATTGCTAATATTTGAAGTTATTTAATGATTGCTCAGATACTGGGAAAAAAACAAAAACGAAAAACTTTGTCGTGTTTTTTATTAGAACGATTTTTTTTTATCAGACAAGTTTGTCATGTTTAAGTACCCACATTTTTTTAAACTGATGTGTGTATTGAAAAATTTGCATTACACTGAAAGTATAAGACCATACCAACAACTTTTAACAGTGAGAGTAATATTTTTTTTTTCTCTCTTGTAATAGATGATTATCTTGCTTTTCTCGTACTAATATCATATACCAAGAGATAATACATGTTTTTTTTTTTCAGATACATATATTCTGTGCTATAGTGGTCTCTCTTTTTTTTTCATGTCTTTTGATAAATCAGGTTAGTCTACCAGTTTTACTTAAATGATTTGAAGAACAAAATACTTTTGAGAATTTCAAGATACGCTATAATTTGTATGTGATATACATTCTTCAATCAACTCAAAGAAATATAATAATAGGGCAATTTAAACACGATAATTAAATTAATCATAATAGACAAAATATAGCATTGAGTCTTACTTTATTGATTTGAAAGACTGAATACTTTAAAATTTTCATAATTTAACTCTTTTAATAACTTATGTGGTATATTCTTCAGTCAACTCAAAGAAACACTGTAATACGACAATGAAAACATAGTATATTAACTAGTCATAAAATAATAGACCAAATGTAGCATAAAGTCACTTATTTGTAGGATGGAAATGTTTTGTCCTATTAAAAATATATTTTTTCGTGTTCTTTGCTGTCATATTAAATTTTTGCCTAGCTGATAAAAATATAAAACATTTGCCAGCTATAGATCGTGATTTTACCTAAGATAATTCTTAATGCAATAAGAAGAATAATGGCTTTTGATTATCAATGTATGCAAAAGGAAAACGGCTTGAGAGAATAGAAAGAAACGGTTTTAGCCAGAAAATATGGGTGCCTCTTAGATTAGAGTATTTAGTGTTATGTGACTTTGGTGAATTCTATAACTCTTATCTATTCTTAATTAACCTTTTATATCCTATGAAAATTAGTGGAAGTCATCTCTGATTTTTCTCTAAAAATAGAATGTGTCAATTTCAATATTTTCTCTAAAAGTAATATTTGGAATAAGGTTCTATTAATGTTCTATGAACTCAGGCTAGATTGATAAAATGACATTGAAATCTAGCTAAAACACTTCTAATGTCTTTTTAATAAAAGTAAGAAGTGTTAAAAAATGGACCAGTATATCTTGTACAAAAGTGTAACATTTATAGAACCGATATATAATTGCTTAAAGCAATTAATAACACTCACACTAAGAGGAGAACAAAATTGGTGGAAACTTAATGAGAATTGATGCACAATTAGGTTGATAACAATAATAAAGAGGAAATATATAAATAAATAGAAGGTAAAATTGTGTTTGTTTCTTCAGTTGAATTACCAATAAGGAAGATATTTCTTTTTATCTAGTGATAACACCTCTCATTCATAGGGGTGACAATGCGCGTTGGTCCGTCCCGCATACACCGTTCCGTATAAAATTTGCAGGTTGATTTTTTTAGTCTGTTCTATATAAAGGTTGATCCGCATAAAAAATATTTATTAAAAAAATAATTTTTTAAATAAAATTTTTGAATTTTATTTATTTAGATACATTACGTAAATGGTCTTATAATATTATTTTCATGAAACATGCGTAGTAAGATGTTATTAAAATTTTTGGAATGTAAAATATGAGGTTACATGAAGAAAGTATGGGGTGTAGAAAAAAAAATTATACACTTTAAAGTTATGCGGATTATGTGAGTCAATCCGCCCCGTCCCGCACTTAGCCCGCGCGGGCTGCGGGTTATGCGGGGCGGGCCTAAGAGGGTCAGCGAGTTGAAATAAGCAACCCGCCCCGCGTTTCTTTCAGCGGGCCACAGACTAGCCCGCACGGCCCACCCCACTTTGCCACCCCTGCTCATTCAATATTATTTACTAGAAAGTATCTAAAACTTACACTAAAAATATTATTAAATAAAAATTAATTTTAAAAATAAAAATAATTAATTATTATATTAATTAAAATAGATATTATTTTATAAATTAAAAAATTATTATTATCTAAAATAATTTCTATTATTAATAAAAATTTATAAAATAATTTCTAAATTATATTTAATATTTATTATCAATATTTTAGTTGGTAACCATCTTAAAGTGCACTAAAGGAAAAGAAACATTACAAACAAAACTTAATTAGCAACGAAAAAATAAGAGAAGAGTAAGATCCTGTGATGATGATAAAACAAATATAAATAAGAGAGTTTTTTTTTAATCTTTTTAAGTCAACAAAATATTCAACGTGCTGTATAATTTAAGATCCATATGTCTTAACTAGAACAAGAATCATCAAAGAAAAAATATGAAACAATAATAAGATTTAATCCAATAATTAATTAATATTAATATACAGAAATACCATCCACATCGTCAAACGAAGCTTATGTTCTCCATTTCCACAAACTCCCACGTGCAAAAGTTATTATCGTGATCACCTTCCAAGGGCACCTTCTTGTTTCACAAACATTTGAAGAAGCTTCTTTGTTCCAATGTACATCCAATTGAAAATCTTGCATACAATTGTTTCTTGGTTCCACCCAAACAAATACATATAATTGAAATTTATATTTGATTTACTAAAATGTGGTCCAATAACTTTTTCACTGATTCAAACTATCTTTCTACTAATTATTGCATTTTAGTTTTTTCAAAAAGAAATATAGTTTGACAACTTTCATCGTATACAATTCTTGATATACAATTTTTGTTATGCGATGAATTTATAAATAAATATATATAATAATGAGTAAGTTTGAAACTAAATGATATAAAAAAATATTAAAATAATAATATTAAGAGTTATAATGTGATGATATAAAAAATATAAGTTGTAATTTTTTTTAAATATACAAATAAGCAAACATGTTTAATTTTTAGAGGCCTTGTGTCCTTAGAGATCACATAATGCGTGACCATTCAAAAAGGAGTTGATCAATGTAACATAATAAATACAATCAAGTTTCATTATAGTTTGAAAAATAAAGTAACAGATTAGGCTGTCTGTATTAAGAAAAGAAACTAAAATATTTATATATTAATTATTAAATAAAAGAACTAAAAATAATTTATGCGCATAAAAGTGAGGTGATTTTACTATTTTGGTTATCATTATTCGAAAATGTAGTTCCAGCTTTTTTCCCCATCTCCTCTCCTATAGGAAAAAATAAAAAAAAAATCCAAAAGAAAAAGTATATGGGATATACTCAATTGAGATTGTATTTGAAATGGCAAATTTTGGACCATGGCTTGCTTGGTATGCAGGAATAGGGGAGAAATCACTGATGATCCACCTTCTTTCTCCTATCCTATTAAAACAGTATTTAAAAGAATCTTTAGGAATCCCAACCTTATACCCTTCTTAAGACAACAGTGTAGTCATAGTCATTACATTGTTTATAACTATTTAGAAGATGATGAGACGAGAATGTTCATAGTCGTCATATTGTTTATAACTATTTAGAATGAGAAACGAGAAAGTTTAACTTAATTTTATAAAATTAATTTTAAAAATTATTATATATATATTAAGATTATAAATTTATATGTAAGATTATATAATTACAGTAATAATTAGAATATTATATTAAAAAGTTGATTTTAATTTTAATTTAATATTATAAAATATTTTTATTTAACTTTAACTCAACGTTATAATATAAAATATTTTTATTTCTACTACAACGTATACCAAAATTGATAAATGAAGTGATTTGGTGATATTATTTGCAAGTGGTGGTTTCACGACATGAAAATGAAGCAGTGGCCATGCTCGGCACTGTGGTTCCTCTGCAATATCTCTGTATATAAAGCAATTGTATTATGAACAGAAAAACTTGTCTGCATATTGGATGCTCGCTCTTTCCATCGTTTAGTTTACATACCAGTTATCATCAACTGCTTCCACATAGAGATGCTTTTTTTAAAGGACTTGTCACACTACTTCAGATGTACTTCTATCTCTGTCTTTATTCATACACTTTTTCCTCCTTTCCTTTCATTTTTCTTCACCTTTTTCATCGTTTTCATCAAATCACTTCAAAGATGATCTTGAATTCATCCAGTTTTCAAGATTTTCCGCTAACGACGTCCCATAGTGGAATACTCACTTGGCCTGGTAACAATTCTGCTTTTGCCTTTCACAATTTGCATCAAATTCCTAAAATTCTTTCCCTAAAAAGGTCGATTGCAGGACCTCCCCGAACCTACTTGAGGGTGTGAAAATGACAAAATGCACTATGCCAGTTTTTAGTTCTGATTTTTTTATATATTTTTCTTTAGAAAAATGCTTTAACACATTCTAACAGAATATTTTAGACACATTCCTTTTTACACTGAGACTTGTTGGAATATAAAAAATTGACTATTCTCACGTCATATTTAATTAATCTATCATATCTTTATAGTTTTCAATATTTTTAATCAATATAAAAATATGTATTTGATAGAAAATCCTTGGCTTAATAATTCTTTTTAACGAACTTGTATCGTTGTATTAACATGTCACTGTCAATGTGACCAAAGACATTGCGTTAACTTATTTTTTTTAAGCAAATGAAATTAAAATATAAAATATTCAAAATAGTAAAATGAATTGAAAATTTTATCATAATAGTTGAATAAAGAAACTATGGATCCAAATAATACTATTAATCTATGAATTTTTAAAAAATAAAATTTAAGCACAATAAAGCATCACCAAATGAGTTGGAGGAGGCTAGGCAAGGTGCAGCCAACATGGATTGGAGCTGCTAATTAGAGGTGACGAAGCAGGAATCAAGCAAACTAATCTAATTCACTTCAGTTGTACTTTCAAACATTCTATTCAAGTGTTTCATGCGACTATTTTCTCTTATGTGTCAATGACAACTGTTTGGTGTTCCATCTTATAATATTAATTATGGGCTATCCTCAATAACTAATTATAATATTTAATATTAATTATAATATTAATATTAAAGCTGGATTTATAATTATAATTAATATTATCCTCCATAATTAATTATAATATTAATTATAATATTTAACATTAATTATAATATTAATATTAATATTAAAACTGAATTTATAATTATAATTAATATTTATAATTAATATAAATACTATAATCAATACTTATAAATAAATATTCACATTTATATTACTTATAAATATTTATTATAATATTTATTATAATTTTAAGATTCAGTTTTAAAATATTATCTCCATCTTTTAACATGAATCACATCTTCCAAAAAATTATTTCTCCTTATATTAATTTATTGTAGATTTGTCTAAGATATCACATTTTAAAAATGAAAAATGTTAGTTTAATAAATGTATAATTGTGGAGTAGTTAACGAGATTCGTAAGCATAGAAACAGGATAATCTTTAAAAGAGTAGTAAATGTTATGAAAACTTTTACTTTGGTCAAATTAAAAGTTTGGTCTTGGATTACATCCAAGTCACAATTTGCACATTTTTTCTTTTCTGATTGGTACATAGATCCGTTGGTTTGCATTAATCTCATAATGTATTCATTTAAGTTGTATGATGGTTTGCCTCACGTAACTTTCTTTGAGGTAATATAAGAGAGTTTTATATAGACATACACATAAATATGTCTAGTGGAAAAGATTAAGGTTGTATTAATGTATAAGGGTTGCATCATCCCTATAGTGATTCATATTTAATATTTTTTATTTTCCATAAAAAAAATTAATTGTGGGAGATTGAAGAGAGTGTGAGTAGAGAAATTGTGAAAGTGATGGGGGGTGGTGTTGGTGAATGGATCAAAGTGGGGTGAGAGAGAGAGAGAGTATGTGTGTGTGTACGTGTGTCGGAGACTGGGAGCTTATATAAGATTCCAATATGTGTTCCACCATTTCCCCAACAAGCGGCCTTGGCTTTTCTTTCATCTCTTCTACCAACTTATTTCTCTCCCTCTTCTCTTCATCTCCTCACAACACAAACCAACAACAACCTTCTATTACTCACTATTAATAATTAATATTGCAATGGCAATAGACATGCACCCCATCCCCATCATGCCTCAACCATCCAACCAAGAAATCAAAGAACAAGATCAACACCCTCTTGTCTTTGATGCCTCACTCCTCAGACACCAACTTCACATACCCTCTCAGTTCGTTTGGCCTGATGAGGAGAAAGCATGCTTGAATGAGCCTGAGTTACCAGTTCCATTCATTGACTTGGGAGGCTTCCTCTCCGGTGACCCTCTTGCTGCAACGGAAGCCTCCCGACTTGTTGGTGAGGCATGCCAAAAGCATGGCTTCTTTCTGGTTGTCAACCATGGGATTCAGCAGCAGTTGATATCTGATGCTCACCTTTACATGGACCACTTCTTTGCCCTTCCCCTGTCTCACAAACAGAGGGCTCAGAGGATGCCAGGGGAGCACTGCGGCTATGCTAGCAGCTTCACTGGCAGGTTCTCCTCTAAGCTACCTTGGAAAGAGACCCTTTCCTTCCAGTACTCACCACGCAATGACTCACAAACCCTTGTCAAGGACTACTTATGCGATAAAATGGGCAAAGAGTTTGAGAAATTCGGGTAATCAAACACATGTGCCACCTTTTTTTCCCCCACTTTTCTTCATAAAATAAATAATCAACCCTCGCCACTATAAGATTTAAATTTCAGATCTTATGCAAAGTAGTGAAACCCTCACCAATAAGTCAACCTGGTGGGTATGTTTGGTATGGTTTGACTGATGTGTTTCTGCGTATCTATACAGGAATGTTTACCAGGACTACTGTGAAGCCATGAGCAATCTTTCTTTAGGTATAATGGAGCTTCTAGGACTGAGCCTTGGAGTTGGTAGAGGTTATTTCAGGGAGTTCTTTGAAGAGAATAACTCGATAATGAGGCTGAATTACTACCCTCCGTGTCAAAAACCAGACCTCACTTTAGGCACTGGACCTCATTGCGATCCAACATCTTTGACCATTCTTCACCAAGACCAAGTGGGAGGCCTGCAAGTTTGTGTTGACAATGAGTGGCATTCCATCAAACCCGATGTCAATGCTTTTGTTGTCAATGTTGGTGATACCTTCATGGTAATGTGACTGTCTTAATTTAACTACTCTTCACTTTCATGCATTTTTCTTACCAAACCAAACAAAAAACAAAACACTGTGGAATTTGGGTTCGTGATGATACCATGTGTGTTGATGCGAAACTTGTGTTTGGTTTTTGTGTATTGATGATAGGCTCTTTCAAATGGGAGATACAAGAGCTGCTTGCACAGGGCAGTGGTGAACAGCGAGACAACAAGAAAATCTCTTGCTTTCTTTTTGTGTCCAAGAAGTGACAAGGTGGTGAGTCCACCATGTGAATTAGTGGACAAACTGAGCCCAAGGCTGTACCCAGATTTTACATGGCCCATGCTTCTTGAGTTCACTCAAAAGCATTACAGAGCTGACATGAAAACCCTTGAGGCATTTACCAACTGGCTTCAACGCAGATCAAACTTCGACAACCACATCATGTGACACCTCCACAATTGTTTGACGCATGGGAACAAACCAGGCAAAAGAGCACAGTGATGAATCCAACATGGAAGATAAAATAGTTCAAAACGAATCAATAAACTAAATTCTTCGGGTAATTTTGTACTTCTCTCATTTTCACATTTTCAAATTTTCATTTCATGTTACAGAACCAGAGTTCTTCATGTAATGTGCATATGTGATTTGGTAATTGAACCAACTTTTCTTAAGGGAAATGTAACCTTTAATTAAAAAAAAAGGAATGAATTCTGCCCTATAACGACAATAAGGCTCGGATCGAATTACGGATAAATTAATTCCAACGGATTAAATTAAGTGAAATGCTAGCATAGCATTTTGTAATATTTTATTTTTAATATATTTTTATTAGTAACTCAAAATTTTTGAGTATTGTAAAATTCTATACACCTTAATCTTAATTTAATCATTAATTTAATCAGCCTCACTCCTTAATCATTGCATCAAAACCAAGAACATAAATCACGCCATCCAATTTTTATATGGAAACAAAATTGTAAGTTTTCACAAATCTAGGGAGACAAGATTCTAAAATGTAATATTTACATAATCACACATTGACACTTAGTTTGATTTAAAAGAAAAATTAGAATAAAAAAAATTGTTAGATATATATAATAGATTTTTATTGCAGTAACTTATTTTCCTTAAAAAAGAAAATTCATTTTTTTCTAATGTTTGTACTACTTGTTTAATATTTAATTATTTGAGAAAAAATAGTAAAATGTTTTTAAAACTGTGTTTTTGTTTATTATCTAAACAACAATAAAAATTATAATAGAAGTAGTGTACGAACTAGTGTGTTATTATTTAAAAGTGAACTTTGACATTTGCCAATAATTATTTTTACGACTTCTTTTCTGTGTGAAAGTAAACGCTGTATTGAAAATAGTATGTAAATATCATTGTTATATATTGGTTAAAATAGCGATCAATTTAACTTCATCCAAAGTAAAAAGAAAACGTGAATTGCGTCAAATATTTGGAATAGAAATGATAGCTAAGAGTATAAGTCAACCATTAATTGTTGAATTACATATTCTCTAACTCTATTATGTCCAACTCAAACTTAGCTTTTTTTAATTGTATATTTTTGAAATTGACTTAAATAAAATGTGTAAAATGAAATTATGTAATTAAATGTTTTAATTTTTTATAAATATTTTATTTATAATAATTAATCATAAATATATGACAAAACAACACAATTGATTAGATTAATTAAAATATTTTAATTTTTATATACTATCAATATAAAAAAGTTGTGTACTTACTGAGTACTCACCGCCAATAAATTTTATGGTAAAATTATTATCGCCAACATATTTATTATGAATGATAATATCTTATTGGACAACAACATAAGAAACTTCTACATCGATGCACTGTTAATGAAATAAAAATAAAAATTATACTTTAGTTAAACTCTGCTTAAAAATTTATTTCATTCTATCTTCACTAAATAAAATTATTAAGTAAAAATTAATTTTTAAAAAATAATTAATTACTGTATTGACTAAATTAATATTATTTGTTACGAAGTGAACTTTAAGCCTAACTCAACCCTATAAAACCAGCTCATAGGGTTGAGGTTTGCACCCACTTATATACAATGAAAGGCTCTAATCTCTAGTCGATGTGGGATCTCCAACACACCCCCTCACGCCGAGACTGCCAACTCGTGCGTGGGACTATATAT
>Ga0123342_1010574_pt1 | contig 10504 bp, 7 predicted proteins | sample Turbeawhitnodule_FD_89960 | JGI IMG/M metagenome (GOLD analysis project Ga0123342, IMG submission 89960) | Root nodule microbial communities of legume samples collected from Mexico - Turtle bean Mexico white nodule | ecosystem: Host-associated > Plants > Roots > Nodule | place: Mexico: Nepantla... | reverse complement strand
ATGATCATAACGCACAAGGATGTTCTATTATGTAAATGTGCGTAATTGAAAGTTATTAGAGTTATTATGTTAGTTTAAGAAGTCATTTTAAATATTTTTAGAAATTTTATTTTCATTTCTATTTATTATTAAGTTATGAAATTAATTTATATTATTTAAGAGTAAATTTTGTTTTACTAGTTTTCTTTCTCATTTTGTCGCTTTTAGTTATCTCTTCTCTAACAAGTTCCAATCATCATTTCGGTTTTCTTTTTTTCACTTTAAACCTTAGCCTTCAAAAATGTTATTATTGAAGCTTTGTATATCTTCTTTCTTCAATAGTTGTTAGATGGTCAAAATAAAATCTTTGGTTGATTTTTCTGCACATTGAATGTGAGTAATTCAAATTGTTTTGTTCGAAATGGAAACTTTTGCTCTAATACAATCTTTGTATCTTTAAACATATATTTGATCTTTTAAATTATTGTTTTTACATGCACAAATTCTAACCGTCTATTTTTTTTTTATTCATATTTTCTCTCAAACTCTGTTCATATTAGATGCCCAAAATGCAATATTTTTATGTGCTGAATCACTTGTTTACACTTCAAAATATTTTAGCTTGTTGTATTTAGCATCTTAAAATGACTTTAAATTTCATTAGTGAAAATCTCAGTTTCTCAACCTCTGCTCTTTCTTGTTTTTAATAACAAAAGTTTAACTTTTAACTTCGTCTTTTTGTCTTTTATGAATATTAATAAATTTAATAATTATCATAATAAAATAAAAGTATCATTAAACTAATATCTTTTAATATTTTTTAATTATCAATACCTTCTATTTTTATATTTTTGTTAAAATAGTTTAATATAGAAAATGCACATGTTTTTGTTTTCTAAAACTTTCCAGTTAAAATATTGTTCATTCGAAAATTTCTAATACAATTTTAAACTTGGTATATAATACATAATTATATTAAAAATATTTTATAATTAATATATTTTATACATAAATTGTTAAAACATATCTATGTACATTATTTGTACTTTTATTATAGATCTTGTAATTATATTTTCATTAATTTTAAATATATATTGAATATGTTATTTTAACATTATTTATTTTCTTTTCAATTTTCAACATATCTACAATAATTCTACACTCGGTGGGAAAACTTATTTTTTGCATCTTATGGATTTTTTTGTCATTTTGCACATACAGACACTACAACAAACTCACTAAATAGAAACTAATTTTAGAGACAAAAAAATAATTAGTTGTTTTATTGACTAAATTAGAAACCATTTTAGAGACTAAAAAATTGTTTGGTTTATAAATGAGTTATTATTATTGATAAATAGTTTCTAGATTGGTATCTAATTAGCTACCAATTATTTAGACTCTAAGTTTGGTACCAAAAACATTGGTTGCTAATTAGATATCAATTTAGAAACTATTTATCAATGATATAAACTAATTTAGAAACCAATTTTTTTTTTGGTTTCTAAAATAGTCTCTAATTTAGTCAATATTACAACTAATTAATTTTGATTTCTAAAATTGGTTTCTATTCAATGATTTTCTTGTAGTGTAAATAAAGATAGTGAAGTGCAAATATATTTTATAAATATATTTTTAAATATGAGTAAAGAAATATATTTAACATCTTACAACTTGTATGGGTCAGTGTTAATCGACCAATTATTCATCATCAACTTGTGATTTTTTTTTTTATAAGAAAACAAACACTTTTATTATTATGAGTATAAATAAAGTCAAAATTTTCTTATTCAATTATATTTTTTTATAATGTAATTCAATATCAATAAATTCATTGGTTTATACAATTTAATTTATTTATTTTTCTTTTTATATAATTACAACAACTTATTTAAGGTTGTGGGAGCTTTCTATCTATTATTAGGAAGAAACTACAATATATTGTATCATGGAAGCCATATCTCCTAATATTATTAGCTTAAAAATCTTGATTGTAAATATTATGTAATGACATATGTAACAACTATATTCATCAACATTAGTGACTCTGAAAGAATAAAATATAGAATTAACTCAAATAATTTAATTATTAAAATGTGAATTTTTCTTAATGAAATTAAAGTTTAAAATAATAGATATTGGATCACTTTTCTTCTTTCAAGCATAAAATTATATAATTTTTATGAATTTTAGGATCTTTGTATTGTTAATATGTATGTGTACTTTATATTTTTAATTTTCATTCAAGTCAAGCTATAAATTTAGAAATTTTCTATTCTAGATAACGAACAAATAAATGAATAAATAGAGCATTTAACACATGTGGAACAAATCAATTGTATGCATGAAAGGATGATGAGACCAAAATATAGAATTAAGTGACTCGTGAAAGGGGATTTGAATACCAAGTTTTATCATATAACTACCAAATCACTACAAGAAAATCATGAAATAGAAACCAATTTTTATACACCAAAATAATTAGTTGTTGTTCTAGCCGGTTGACTCGCTCGCCGGTTGACTCGAACGACAATCTCTGGCCCGCCTGTCTCCGCCTGAGAATCGCACTTCCTTGGTTGAAGAATCTCTCACCTGCAAAGACAAAGGGTGCCTTGACGGTCGTTTGCACTCTGACGCTCAAGTCAGTATTAGAGCAAAGAAACAATGAGTGTATGAAGTAGTTTCAGTCTTAGAAACTGTGTACCTTGCTAGGGTTCTTAGCACCCTTTATATAGGTTGAAACTAGGGTTTACCTTTGTTTTGTTACCCATGTCTAGGGTTCCTTGGAGAACGTCCCTGCGCCACTATTACACAATCTTAACATAATTTGACACATAGGACTTCCCTTAACTGGAGTGCAACGACTAACGAAATGGCCACCTGGGTACCAACTTGTGCACCAAATCTCTAGGGCCATCTGTTCTGTGGGTGCCCTAAGTATTCACGTGCCATGCATGTAACTTCCCTTGAAAACCCTAACCCTAACGGGCCTTAGCGCCTCCAAGGACTATTTACTCGTGTCACGCTTGAATGTGCTATACACACCACCTGCATGGATCCCTCGTGTCTTAGGGCTTCCTCCCATCACTGATGTTTAACTGGTAACTAATGTAATTCGGGGGCCCACCTTACGTGGCCTAATATAGTTGTTCAGACTATCGACGTTCGATCTCTCCCTCAATTGGCGAGGTCCGATGTCGATCCCTGACGTCGATGTCCGAGGACTGGTCGGTACACAAGCCCCCCAGTCTCGAACTGTAACTTGTTTCAGCGGAGAGACTAAGTGATCGACCTAGGTGACCTACGTGGCACTGGGTGACAGGATGTGAACAGTACACCGAAGTGACGTCTCACCTTACATTTTAAATCAGCATACACATGGTAAGATCAACGACTATCACTTATTGGCGCTTGCGCTTCTTCGTATACTGTTTAAACCTGTAAACCCTTATGCTCTTTTCACTGTTTCATTACTTTCACTTAAGGAAATCATTTCTCAAGCATTTCTCTCCCTCGAAACGCTCTCTCTTCCTCTTCAAAAACTCCTACCTCTGAAACCTAACTTATTCAAATGATCTTTGCTCATTTATTGCTCTTGCTTTATGATTTCGCTGCTCATAACATGCTATATCTGTTCTGGGACTATTTATGTTTTCCGCATTTTAGGTTTTATGTACTTTATGTTTTCTCTGTTCTTCGTTCTCGAGTCTCTGTCTTTCTGGCTTTATTGAGTCACGTCATCATCTTCTTCTAAACCTTCGCTTTTCTTCCTTTCTCCTATTCCTTTTTAGCTTTCTTCGAGATGGTTAGAACCAAAACAACATCGAACCCTCCACCTTCAGTTAATTATAAAATCCTCTACCACTACGCACCAGAGGACCTTCTGGCTGAGGCCTCCGAAATGAAAACCTTCTCGGGACGTACAAACAGGGCGAATCTCAAGACAAGTTCCATGTCTTCGGGAAGGAACTCGATGTGTACCTAAATGTTCTGCCTTGTCGGGCAGGTGTACCTATGTGTGCTGATGATCGCGCAGATCTTGACGAGCCCTTCTTTTTCATGTACACCACAATTTTCAAGCGACTCAAACTCTGCCTCCCCTTTTCGCGGTTCGAGCGCGCTCTTCTTACAGAGGTCAACGTGGCCCCTGCGAAGCTGCATCCTAACAGTTGTGCCTTTGTACTGGCCTTCACGATCCTTTGCAACCATCTCGACCACCCACCCTCCGTGGACGTCTTCCTCTACTTCTTTGAGGTGAAGAATCCCGGGAAGAAGCTATGGTTGAGCTTCAACGGAGTGGCGGGGAGAGTCCTCCTGACTCTCTTCCAGTAGTCTTTTAAAGGCTTCAAGAAGAAATTCTTGAAGATATGTTGCAACATCCACGATCCCACCTTGCTGGATGGTTTTCCACTTTACTAGGTGGAGAAACCGGGAGTCAAGAAACCTAGAAGCCTTGAAGACTTGACCCCTCCTGATCGTGAGATGTGCCAACTCCTGTCGAGCTTGGGAGTGGTGTTTGAAACTGCTAAACTGATCAAGCTCGAGTTCTGCGCCAAGGCACTTAAGAGCCATATTGGTACCCTTTCTATTTCTGCTATGTATCTGCTGTTATTTGCATATTGTGTTGGTTCAATTTCTTACCCTTTGTCATTCCTATGCAGACATGGTTCTTAACGCAGAGAAAAGGAACAAGCTAGCTGAGCTTGTTGCCCATCGCAAGGATGCTCAGCCTGACGCAGGCACCTCAGCCCCTGCCAACACTCCTCCTGCTGCTGCTTCTGTTCCAAATTCGCATGGATCTGCCCCCATTGATAACAAACAGAAGGGGGTGGTGGTGGAGTCTGACTTAGAGGATGAGGACACCTGCACAGGCCTCGTCTTCAAGAGACAAAGGATGGATGATGTCATGGTGCCATCGCACTCTGCTTGTGACGGCCACGCTCCATCCTTTGGGGACAACCCTCCCAACGCCTCCTCTCCTCGTGAGCTCATCATACACGAAGGTGGGGGGAGAGCGCACCTGAAGGTGGCCAAATGCCTTCTGCTATCGAGCTCCCAACCATCCTCCAACAAGCCCTTAAATGCTTCCAAAATAAAGAGGTGGTGGATAGCCTGAGTGAGGAGCCCGAACAAGGTCGCGTAGCTCAAGGCCTTGGGGAGTTTCTCATCATGTCCAGCCTCTCCTTGACCAAGGTGCAAGACTTGAAGGCTGGGATGGCGAAGCTGAGGGAAGAGTTAGCTCTCCAGGCCAAGGACTCCTCCAAGCGCGAAGCTGACTTGAACTAGGAGTTGTCAAGCCTTCGACAATCCGAGAAGGAGACTAAGGGGTTTCTCTTCGAGAAGTCTTAGGAGGCCTTCAGTCTAAGTCGAAGATCCTACTTCTCCTCAAGAAAGTGATTGATCTGGAGGAGAAGGTAGAAGAGGCGCATGCTAAAATGGCCAAGCTGGAGGAGAGGGTCACTCAACGTGAGGTTTAATTTGGCCAGGTGGAGGGGGAGCTTGCCCAGAAGATCAAGCTCTTCAAGCAAACCGAAGATGAGCTCACCAACGACGTTGCCGATGCCTATGGTGTTAGGTTCGAAGATGCCATGGCTCCAGTTGCCTGCATGCATCCTCAGATGGATCTTTCCCCATTCACGGAGTCGAAGCAGGTCATTGATGGGTAGCTCGTGCCCAGGGAGTAGCCCCTTTATCCTTGTAACTTAACATTCTAACGAACACTTTGTAATCTTGCACATATTTATGCTTTATTTATATAACTTCCCTTTCTTTGTATTGTTTCCATGTCTGAGTTGCTATCTGCATGTCTTGCCAATTTTACTTAACAACGTCTTCGACATAGATTTACCTCTTAGGTAGCGCGCTTCATTCCACCTGCTTTAACTTCTCACAACCTTTATCGTCTTTAAGGCATTGGTGATGTGTGCGCGCACCCTTAACCGGCCTCACCTTTGTCGCATGAGGATAAGGACAATCCTCATTCGCTGTTTCTGATCTTCGTCTTGCAAGATAAGGGAAATGTCTTCCCGACGATTCTACCCTTGCCTTTAAGGAGGACAAAGATGTCTTACTAGTGATACTGGTGAACCAGGTCGTCCTCTACCTTGACTTACAAATAAGGCAGAGGTTGGCTCTCTAACCTCGATCTTGCTTTACGAGGGCAAGGGAGGATTTAACTGTTGAACCATACTGCTCTACCCTGGGGTTTTTACTTAGGAGAGAGGCGTTCTCTGCGAAACATCTTATTTCAACCTTGAGATCTCTAACCCAAGTGAATGGTTCATAGCTGACCTCACCCTTGCTGTACAAAGTCAAGGGACAAGTTTTTAGTAATTGACCTCATCCTTGTTGTATAAAGTCAAGGGACAGGTTTTTAGTAACTGACATCATCCTTACTATATAAAGTCAAGGACAGGTTTTTAGTAATTGACCTCATCCTTGTTGTATAAAGTCAAGGGACAGGTTTTTAGTAACTGACCTCATCCTTGCTGTATAAAGTCAAGGGACAGGTTTTTAATAATCAACCTCATCCTTGTTGTATAAAGTTAAGGGATAGGTTCTAACTAACGAACCACATTGTTCGTCCTTGGCATTCTCACTCAAGGGGGGAGGTGTTCTATGTTAACCATCCTATCCCCATCTTGAGACTTCTAACCCCAAATGAACGGTTCGTAACTGCACTGTACAAAAATGATTGGAGATATATTCTTTTCACTGAATGATTAAAATTTTATTGGGTGACCTCGTTAAAAAATCCTTAAAAGGGAAAAAAGAGTGTCCCCTAAAACTGTGTACAATGCAAACAACTTAACTGAAATAAAATTTAAAGTTGGTCGCGTTCCGTGTACGAGGGATCGCTCCACCTTCTAATGTCTCGTGCCTGTATGCTCCATTCCCAAGGGCCTCTATCACTTTGAAAGGACCAGTCCACTTGGGGGACAACTTGTTCTCCAGCTGGTATGGGTGGGCCTTCCGCATCACCAGGTTGGCGACCTGGAACTGCCGAGGTCTTAGCTTGGAGTTGTACTTGTACTCCACCTTTCTCTTCAAGGCTTCAGCCTTGATTCTTGCTTTCTCCCTCACTTCATCCAGTAGATCCAGGTTCACCTTTCTTTCTTCATTGGACTCTTTCATATTAGTTCTATAATTGACATACAAAAATCTTATTAAAGAAGTCATACAAGTAATAAACTTTATACTAGATTGATTTGGCTTAGTATAGTTCATGTGATTGAATTTAAATTTTCATATACATTAAACATAATTTATTTTTGTTAGTTGACTCATTAATTTGTTGGATTCAAGCTAAAGTGTGTTTTTTATGGGCTACCAGTTTATTAAGCATCTTAAAGAATATTAGGTTTTAAGGATATCAAAAAATAAAAATTGTGCCTTTCGCAAGAAAATAAGGGAGAATTAACTAGTGTATTCTATGAAAAGAAGTATATACCAATTAATTTATGTATTTGGTTTTTTCTTTTATCTAACTATATACCTATTGAAGTTTTATTGTCATCTTATTTACCCTATTAATAAAAAAAGTTTTTTTTTATTGATCTTTGGAATAAAAGTTTCGAAAAAACTATGATATACCCAATAATTATTATTTGTGAATAGGTTTTCACCTTAAAATATTTGGTAAAATGTTACTTTTTTTTATTCATCTCATTATTTTATCTATTATTATTTATTACTTGATATTTTGAGAAATATTAGAAAAAATAGACCTAAATTTTACTTCCACTTACTTTTTATTTATCTTCACAACAATTTTAGTTTAATTTAATCATGGTTTCATTTTATCTTAACTAACAAATAACTTATATAAACCAAGTTTCACCTTCATTTTAGAAGTTCAATACTAATATGAATTATTTGACCCAATCCACTACCGTTCACAACGTTAATATTAAAAAACCCCTTTATTGCTGACCAAAAAAATATATTGAAGAACCTTAAATATTACATAACTATAGGTCTAAGCATTAAATTTTGAAGACTCGTATTTTCTGCACTACATAGTTTTCTGCACTATATTAGTGACATGAAATAACAAAAATGTCTTCAGTTGTTTTTTAAATATATTTAGGAATATGGTTCTTTTTCTTTTAAATGTTATTTTTACCGTTTTGCATGTTTTATGGGAGTGGTGAATGTGGTTGGTGCTTGTTAGGTCTATTAGGAATTTGGATCTTCTTTCTTTGTGTATTTTTTTTATGGTTTTGAGTATTTTATAAGAGACGTGAATCTGGTTGGTGTTTGTTATGTCTATTTGCAGTTGTTGTCTAATGTTTCCTTGATGTTTGGTGGTAGTTTTGGTCAAGAAAGAAAGAAATGTTAGTTTATAATTTGTTTTAAATTCTAAAATTTGATTTTTCTAACGGGGTTTGAGAAAAAAAATCATTCTAAATAAGAAATTTAGGAATATGAATAATACTTCGAGATAAGAGATTTTGGAATGCACCACCGCGACCTTCGCACCTCGTCAGAGTTAAAATTTGCATCCACCATCACTAGAAATTACAAACAACCAACACATGCACATTTGTACTTCGTCCTTTTAAATAAAACATGTAAAGACAATTGTGACATTTAAAATATAATATAGTGTAGGTCAAATAATATCGTGTAAAAAGTAAAATTCAAATTTTAATTATGAATTAAATCTGAACATTTATGATAGAGTTTCACAAAGAAACTCATAACAAAAATTTCAATATCTTCCGGTTTTTGTTTTGTGTTGTTTTCACTTCATATCCTTTCATAGTCCTATGAGAAGTGACTCACATTTTTTCAGTGACCCTTCTAAAAAAATTGAATTTGAAAACAAATTTTAAATTAAAAACTATTTAAACAACAAACTGAAAAGTAATTTCAATTATTAAAAATTTAAAAATAAAACTAACACCCAACAAGACCTAAAATAATGGAAACTAATTAACCATAACAACTGCATAGTTAACCCATATAAAATTGAAGTACTTTCACAATTGAGATATGTTTTTTCTAATATATATATAAATAATATCTAATATTTTTTTTATCGACAATAACGAATGAATAAATAAGAGATATTTTAGGGATACTTCAACCCTTATACAAAAGACCTATCTAAGGCTCTTAACTTCTAACTTCCTTACAACAACTGAAAAACCTAAAAACATACACATTTTACTCATGCTAACTATCTCCTATACAAAATTAACTAGCATCATGCAAATCAATGGCTCGAGGCACCAATTTGAGTAAGAAAAATTACTCCGCGCACTTTAGACACAACCTTTGATCAAGCCTTCATCTGTGCCAAAGTGAAGATTTCCATGTGATCTATCCTGCCACCTCTGAAAATTCGCTTGTTCCTATCTAACCTCACTTTCCTACTACGACTATCCGCACACAACCCGTGTTAAGAAGTGGACTTTAAGCCTAACTCAATCCCATAAAACCGGCTCATAAGGTCAGGTTTGCACCAACTTATATACAATGAAATGTCCTCATCTCTAGTCAATGTGGGATCTCCAACACACACCCCCACACCAAGGGTACCAACTCGTGCGTGTAGATATATGGGAGTTTTGTTTGATTATCATGAGTTATGGGATGTCGTTGAGAGTGGAGTGTCTGCATTAGCTGATAATGCAACAGAGGCGCAACGAGTAACGCATCGTGATAAGAAGAAGAAGGACAAGAAGGCTTTGTATCTCATCCATCAAGGGATGACGAGACGTTTGAGCAGATAGAAGGAGCAACAACTGTCAGTGAGGCTTGGACAATTTTGTTAACCAATTATAAAGGTGATGGCAAGATCAAAAGGGTGCATCTTCAAACCCTAAGACACCAATATGAACTACTGCAGATGGAAACCACAAAGACAATTGATGTTTATATAAATAAAGTTCTTGCCTTGACAAATCAGATAAAGACCAATGGTTAAACACATTCAGAGCAAACAAAGGTGGAGAAGATTTTGAGATCTTTAGCTCCCATATTTGAACATGTTGTTGCCGCAATTGAAGAGGTCAATGACATTTCAACAATGACAGTAAGGTTATTGTCCGGTTCCCTACGAGTGCATGAGCAGCGAATGAATGACAATAAGATTGAAAAACCAATTGAACAGGCTTTACAAGCACAAGCCTCAATTGGTAGCTCCTATCATAAACATATTACTTCACAAGGCAGAGGACGGGGACGTGGTGGTAGCTATTCCAGCAAAGGTCGTGGTGGCCATAATCATGGAAGCGCTGAGCAAAACAACATTGGTTCCAAGCACAATCCAAGTTTAAATAACTCTTTGCGCGGAGAACATGGTCGCGGAGGAGGAGGAGGCATTTATAATAAATCAAATGTGGAGTGTTATAAATGTCATAAACACGACCATTATGCAAATGAGTGCAGATCAAAAGGTGATAATCATGCTGCCAATTGTGCTCAAGAAGATAGTAATCACGAACAAGATGAAGAGGATCATGCAGTACTAATGGCAGCCACATCAAATGAAACTCCAAACAATCAGACTTGGTAT
>Ga0123342_1010573_pt1 | contig 10506 bp, 8 predicted proteins | sample Turbeawhitnodule_FD_89960 | JGI IMG/M metagenome (GOLD analysis project Ga0123342, IMG submission 89960) | Root nodule microbial communities of legume samples collected from Mexico - Turtle bean Mexico white nodule | ecosystem: Host-associated > Plants > Roots > Nodule | place: Mexico: Nepantla... | reverse complement strand
TGGGGTCTCAGTATTTGTGATAGGATATGGAAGCAGACTGTATCTTATTTCTAACTATATTTCTCAATCTTAGTCCCTTGCTGATTTTGGTCTTTATTATTTAATGTTTTTGGACTTGATCACTTAACATATGGGCTGAATTGTTGTTTATCTACAATAGTATTTCAAAGTATTTTTGTAATCTTCTTCGTGCTCTTGGTTTTGAATGGTGGCTTCCCTTGATATTTTAGATTAGTGAATTTATCTTATTGTTTCTTTACTTTGTCATGTCATCTTTTTAAGAAGATTAGTTTTCTCAAATCGCCATGAGTCTTACTTGAGCTTTGTCACGAGTCTTATTGAACTTTGCCACGAGAATTCTTGAGCTTTGCAACGAGTATTCTTGACCTTTTACATGAAGGATGCAACGGTCAGGTTTTGGAAATAGTGGATGGAGATACATTTAAACTTAGGTTTTATTATCTTTGCATTTATTATGCTGATAAAAAAACATCTTTGCATTCATTATTTTCTTTGTTGTTATTCTTTTTGCTACTCTTGTGGAGTCGGAGTTCTTGTAATTGGCCATTTTACTTGTGTTGTAGTGAACTTTGAGCTTTGCCATGAGTCTTCTTGACCTTTGCCATGAGTCTTATTGAGCTTTGCCATGAGTCTTATTGAGCTTTGCCACGTGTTTTCTTGAGCTTTGCCATAAGACTTCTTGAGCTTTGCCATGAGTCTTATTGAGCTTTGCCACGTGTTTTCTTGAGCTTTGCCATAAGACCTCTTGAGCTTTGCCATGAGTCTTATTGAGCTTTGCCATAAGACTTCTTGAGCTTTTCCATGAGTCTTCTTGAGCTTTGCCATGAGACTTCTTCAGCTTTGCCATCAGTCTTCTTGTGCTTTGCCACGAGTTGTTCTTGTGCTTTGCCATCAGGAGTCTTCTTGAGCTTTGCCATGAGACTTATTGAGCTTTGCCATGAGTCTTCGTGAGCTGCCATGAGTCTTCTTGAGCTTTGCCACGAGTCTTGTTGTGCTTTGCCATGAGACTTCTTGAGCTTTGCCATGAGTCTTGTTGTGCTTTGCCATGAGACTTCTTGATCTTTGCCATGAGTCTTGTTCAGCTTTGCCACGAGTCTTCGTGAGCTTTGCCATGAGTCTTCTTGAGCTTTGCCATGAGTCTTCTTGTGCTTTGCCATAAGTCTTCTTGAGCTTTGCCACAAATCTTCTTGAGCTTTTACATGAAGGATGTAGGGTTCAGGTTTTGGAAACAGCGGATGGAGTTACAGTTAAAGTTTAGGTTTTATTATCTTTGCATTCATTATGCTGATAAAAAAAATCTTTGCATTCATTATTTTCTTTGTTGTTATTCTTTTTGCTACTCTTGTGGAGTGGGAGTTCTTGTAATTGGGCCTTTGACTTTGATGATTTGATTATCTTCTAGTTGTGTTGTAGTGAACTTTGAGCTTTGCCATGAGTCTTCTTGAGCTTTGCCATGAGTCTTCTTGAGCTTTTCCATGAGACTTGTTGAGCTTTGCCTTGAGACTTGATGAGCTTTGCCATGAGTCTTCTTGAGCTTTTACATGAAGGATGTAGGGGTCAGGTTTTGGAAACAGCGGATGGAGATACAGTTAAAGTTTAGGTTTTATTATATCTGCATTTATTATGCTGATAAAAAAATTCTTTGCATTCATTATTTTCTTTGCTGTTATTCTTTTTCTACTCTTGTGGAGTGGGAGTTCTTGTAATTGTGCCTTTGACTTTGATGATCTGATTATCTTTTTCTACTTGTGTTGCAATGAACACTTACCATGGATGTTTGTTGGACATATTGTGAAGCTTCGGGTTTTATTACTTTTCTACTCACTATTTTTCTTATGTGCTCGATATGGAATGTCTAAAGTTTTTCTTATTGGCTGGATAGTTGGAAGGTATTGTATGTATCAAAGCAAGAGCGATACGTCTAGGTCCTCCATCATGTACCCTTATTGATTATAGTTTTCTTGAATTCATTGGCCTTACACGAAAGCTAAGCAATGAAGTGTGGTGTAGGATGTAAAAATGGTGGGTGGAAATTCTTTGATCGGTGAAGCTAAATCTTTTTTTCACCAGGACATTGTTGTGTTCATCTGAATTAATTTTTAACTGGCTCAACTTGTGGGTTTGATTATAATCTTGGTTGTAACTTGTTGGTTTGATTATAATCTTGGTTGTATTTTGATAATGTATGGTTCTAAGAGGAATTGTGGGATGAGCATGAAACAAGTGCGGTTGGGCTTTACTCTTTGATTTGATGGTTTGCTTCTTGGTTTGAGAAGTTCTTTCTACTATTTAATTTTGATGACTTCTCTGCATAATTCTATAATATAGGTCTTTTGTTCTATATAGGTCTTTTGTTCTTTTAATAGTTTTCCAAAACCTTTCGATTCATTATTCTTGATCCCAAACTTATGGGTTGAGTGAATTTCTTTGGAATTTTTGCACGCTGAAATTTTTGAAATTAGTATAAGAATGATCCTGAAATTGAAATTATTTAAATGCTTCAGTTTTGTTTCAGCAATCTTCATATGTGTTTCTCGTTCCTCGATTTTTGAAATTTGCATTTATTTGTTTGCAACACATTGAGTCTTTATCTGAGGTTTTTCTTTCAGTTTATTAACTCAACCAGTGATGGAATATAGTGGGACGACTAACATGTCTAATCAACCAGTTATAGATTTTTTTTTCTTTTTTTTCTTTATTGTTTATTGAGTTCAGTGTTTTCAAAATATTTCTGTAAGCACTTGGGATTGAAAGTCCAACGTTATGCCTGACATTAGATAATTGGACTTCTTTTATTAGTTATCCAAATCGTTCATATTTTTTTATATTTGTTCTATTTGGACAGGAATTGTATGCGAGAAAGATAATGGAGTTTTGGAGATGAATTTGTTTCATATTTGTTCTATTTGGACAGGAATTGTATGAAGAAAGATAATGGAGTTTTGGAGGTAAATTTGTTTCATATTTGTTCTATTTGGACAGGAATTGTATGCGAGAAAGATTATGAAGTTTTGGAGGTGAATTTGTTAATTCCAGTCAAAACGACGAAGAAATCTTGATAAAGTAGTTGTCTTTGTTATTCTATTTCTCTACCCAATCCAGGTGTTGCATTAATCCCTTTTCAGCATACAGAACTGTGATCGATCTTAAGTTTGTATGCAACGACGTTTTTGAAAATTTTGTGTCACAGACTTATTATTAGGACTTATTACCTTGATTTTATCTGATCATTTTGGACTTGGTATCCTCTTTTGTGGGTTTTGGTTTGGTTTCAATTTTCAGTAATGTCTGATAAGTTGGCAGTATTGGATTTCCTTGTTTGCATATCAGAAACTGAACCAATCTCAAGGCATTAAGTTTTTATAGTTGGAGTAGTATGAGACAACTTTGTTTCTCTGAAATTTAGATAGTCTGTTTAATATTGCATGGTAGGTTTTTTATACTATGTACAAGTATATCCAGTTTTATTTGGATATTTTTTAGGAACAATGCTTTTGGAATAGGATTGTTTGAGTGCTACCATGGGAAAGTTCAACTTGAAACGACAACAACTCATAATAGCCTAATTTCTTCTCTATGAGGTTTCACCATTTATTTTACTTCTAAGGACTTGAGCACCAACATTAGGATTGAATTGTGATTTGTTTTTCTACAGTGGTTTATGATTGGATTCAATCAATGTCTGGATCTCATCGAGCCTTTAATGAGATTGTTTCTGAGTTTAAGAAAACGTCTAATATTTTCTAAAATTCCTCCCTTGGAACAAGTGTTTTTAGTTTTCTTGAATTTTTGCTCTTTATAGGTAAGACAAGCAAAGGATGTGAGGACATGTAGAAACATGGGGATCAATTGAAGCCTTAGTTTGTGTTAATTCGTGACTAGTTATTTGAGTGCAGTTTTTTTATTTGGTGACAAAAATCTATCAAAATAAAAAAATTAGTTTAAGATTTCCTCTCTATTTGATATTTTCAGATTTGATCACCAAATGTAAGGATTTTCTGTCGTCATTTGTTTTTCTGCAGTGATGTTTGCATTATGTTTCATGCTACGTCTAATGGATCATGTTATCTGGAAGTTTTTATGGCTCTTGGTAACAGGCTTTACAAGGGTTTTCAGAGGATCAGTAATTTTAGAGGTGATACCTATTATCATAATTGTGTGTTGCAGTGTGAATTGTTCAAGTTTATTCATCTGCAAAAGGAATCAGTTCTTCATTCATCTTTGCAGAAGATTAGATGGCTTGTTCAAGTTTATTCATTTGCAAAAGGGATCAGTTCTTCATTCATCTTTGAAGAAGATTAGATGGCTAACTTTATTGTCCGTTCATTTGATCCAGTAAGAGCCCATTCTAGAAATGTGGACTTCTCTTTTTTGTTCATTTTTAGATTTGGAATTGTTTAAGTACCAACAACATGATTTCATGGTCTCCTATGATTTCTCCTGAATTCTTAGTTGTTGTCCTACTACCAACCATGTGTGTAAAAGTTTGAAATATACGTTGTGGATATTTTCTAGGGATATTTGCTAGTTTTATTTTTGATTGAATTACATAAATGATTTATTAATATGATTATTTGATTATATCAGAGTTGTAGTGCTTTTTATAAAATTGTTCTTGGTAGTTATGTAATTGTTCATGGTTGTTTTATTACCTTTAATAGTTATTGTTTTTGGAAAAATAATCTAGAAGTCCTTTGTTGGCTTTTGATTCTCTAACATTTTTTTTTAAATTTTATAGTAGTTGTATATTGCTTTGACAATTTAGTTTAGTTTTTTTAATTGACTCTGATTGTTAATTAAATATTTATTTACATTAGAATGTTGATGATGTAAATGATTTCTTTTAATGTTGATTATGATTCTATTTTATAAAATATTGTGTTATGGTAATCATTAATTAATTGCTTTGTATGCACTCATTTATCATATTGTTGTATGACAAATCTTAAAGCTCCCTAAGAGAAAGGTTCATGGGTTGCTGTGTGGAAAGTTCTAAAACACGCTCAATATAGTAAATTATGGATCATGTGCTTTTACGGAAGAATTATTAATAAATTGAAGTACATGAATTCTTAGTATAATTCTCTAGTTGATGATGACGAGTTTTTAACCTTTCGCTTAAATTTCTTTGCACCTTTTAAGCTTATGGCTGGTTCACTGATATTTCTTTTGCCTTTGGATGATATGAAAACCCCAACAGCCAAGGGCTAAGCATAACGGAAGTCTTTTGAGTTTCCCTTTTATTATTTTTTTTTTCTGGTATTGATGACCGAACATAAGGATTGAACTATGATGTGTTTATCTGCAGTGGTGTTCGGATTAGTTGGGTATATTCGCATTATCAAGTTTCTATACTTCCTCTTAGCAAGAGCGGTTATTGTTTCCTTCAATTTTTTGACTGTAAAGGGTTTATCGTTTCCTTCAATAAAATTTGATATTCGTGTTCATTCCTTTTCAGCAAGTCAAGAGTCTCTGAGATTTCTTTTGGCGGTTGAGGAACAAGATGGTTTTACAGGATATTCTAATTTCTCTATACTTGATCACCAACATTGAATAGTGATTTGTTCTTATGCAGTAAACATAAAGATTTATTTTTGATTTGTTTCTCTACAGCAATGTTTTGATTTTTTCGTATCTAATAGTTCTTTATTACTAGTTATAGTTCTGTTAATTTCTCTAGCAAGAGCTCAGGACTATTTGGATTCAATTTTTTTATAACAAAACTTTATTTTGTCTTTAATAGTTTCCTTCATTGACAAATAAATTTTGAACTCGGTTCTAGCAAAGCATCAATGTCTTTGCCTAATTTGTGTTTCAAGATTATTGATCTTTCGTATTGAAGTTCTGAAAATTATATTTTTTTCTTAGGTGGAGAAGTATTGAAAAGATGGATCTTGAAGTTATTCCTTTCATTTTAGTAGTGTAACTAGCAAGAGCTCAAGATTATTTGCCGCCATTCTTTGATTACAGAAGTTTTTATTTTGTTTGTTTCCTGCATTGACAAATGAATTTTGAACTTGTTCTTGGATAATTTATCTTTGGGAGAAAATGAATTGGTGGTGTAGGTTTGGGAAACAGTGGATCAGGACACCCTGTGGAAATTTAGGTTTTATTATGTGTTTATTATTTTCTTTGCTGCTATTATTCATGGATAAACTTGTGGATTGGGAATGCTTACCTCTTTATGACAGGCACCGTAAATGTCTGTGTCAGCCATTTAATTTTCTCTTTCTAGTCCACAGACATTTCTTTCAGCAACTGAGTCATTTAATCGCAAAGAGAGTTTTGTTGCCTTTCATGTTCTTTGTTGTCAAAACAACCTTGTTTCTTTTTTATCAGCTATAGTATTTAGTTTCACTGCGATCTCGGGATGTGTTATTTGGAAGTGATGTGGTTACTCATTTAAGGATTGACGTGTTATTTGGAAGTGAGGTGGTTATTCATTCGAGGATTGAATTCCATTCCCTTTGACTTGCATTGTTTGTGTTCATTGCTATCAAACAACTTTCTTCATTTTAAATGTATGGAGTCTATTTTTTTAAGATGAAATCCCCACTAAATGTTTATGTTTTATTTTTTCTTTCTTTTTCATCATCTCCTAGTTATTTGTGTTTCTCATAGGCTTGGTCTCATCCCTTCGACTTGCATATGTTTGTGTTCATTGCTATTGAACAACTTTCTTTTTTGCCATTAGTCTTCTGGAGCTTTGCCATGAGTCTTCTAAAGCTTTGCCATGAGACTTCTTGAGTCTTGCCGTGAGACTTCTTGAGCTTTGTCACAAGTCTTCTTGAGCTTTGCCACGAGTCTTCTTGAGCTCTGCCATGAGTCTTCTTGAGCTCGGCAATGAGTTTTCTTGAGCATTGCCATGAATCTTCTTGAGCTTTGTCGTGAAGAATGTAGGGGTCAGGTTTTGGAAACCGTGGATGGAGATGCAGTTAAAGTTTCGGTTTTATTATCTTTGCATTTATTATGCTGATAAAAAAAATCTTTGCATTCATTATTTTCTTTTTTGATATTCTTTTTGCTACTCTGGTGGAGTGGGAGTTCTTGTAATTGGACCTTTGACTTTGATGATTTGATTATCTTCTACTTGTGTTGTAGAGAATTTTGAGCTTTGCCATTAGTCTTCTTGAGCTTTGCCATGAGTCTTCTTGATCTCTGCCTTGAGCCTTCTTGAACTCTGCCATGAGTCTTCTTGAGCTTTGCCATGAATCTTCTTGAGCTTTGTCATGAATCTTCTTGAGCTTTTACATGAAGGATGTAGGGGTCAGGTTTTGGAAATAGTGGATGGAGATACAGTTAAAGTTTAGGTTTTATTATCTTTGCATTTATTATGCTGATAAAAAAAATCTTTGCATTCATTATTTTCTTTGCTCCTATTCTTTTTGCTACTCTTGTGGAGTGGGAGTTTTTGTAATTGGGCCTTTGACTTTGATGATCTGATTATCTTCTTCTACTTGTGTTGCAATGAACACTTACCATGGATGTTTGTTGGACATATTGTGAAGCTTCAGGTTTTATTACTTTTCCACTCACTATTTTTCTTATGTGCTCGATTTGGAATGTGTACAGTTTCTCTTATTTGTTGGATAGTTGGAAGGTATTTCATTGTATTGTATGTATCTAAGCAAGAGCAATACTTCTAGGTCCTCCATCATCTAACCATATTGATTATAGTTTTCTTGAATTCATTGGCCTAAAAGGAAAGCTAAGCAATGAAGTTTGGTGTAGGATGTAAAAATGGTTGGTGGAAATTCTGTGATCAGTGAAGCTAAATGTTTCTCTCATTAGGACATTGTTGTGTTTAACTGAATTAATTTTTAACTGGCTAAACTTGTTGGTTTGATTATAATCTTGGTTGTATTTTGATGGTGTATGGTTCTAAGAGGCATTGTGGGATTAGCATGAGACAAGTGTGGTTGGGCTTTACTCTTTTATTTGATGGTTTGCTTCTTGGTTTGGAAAGTTCTACTATTTAATTTTGATGACTTCTCTGCATAATTCTATAATATAGGTCTGTTGTTCTTTTAATAGTTTTCCAAAACCTTTTGATTCATTATTCTTGATCCCAAACATAGAATTTTTGCATGTAATCTCGTGTGATCCTAGACAACAATGTCTCTTACTATGATGACGGACATCAATGTCTCTTACGCTGAAATTTTTGAAATTAGTATAAGAATGATCCTGAAATTGAAATTGTTTAAATGCTTCACTTTTGTTTCAACAATCTCATGTGTTTCTCGTTCCTTGAGTTTTGAAATTTGCATTTATTTGTTTGCAACACATTGAGTCTTTATTTGAGGTTTCTCTTTCAGTTCATTAACTCAGCAAGTGATGGAATATAGTGGGACGACTAACATGTTTAATCAACCAGTTATAGATTTTTTTCTTTTTTACCTTTATTGTTTATTGAGTTGAGTGCTTTGAAAATATTTCTGTAACCAATTGGGATTGAAAGTCCAGCGTTATGCCTGGCATTAGATAATTGGACTTCTTTTATTAGTTATCCAAACCGTTCATTTTTTTCATATTTGTTCTATTTGGACAGGAATTGTATGCGAGAGAGATAATGAAGTTTTGGAGGTGAATTTGTTAATTTCAGTTACGACTATGGAGGAATTGTATTTTGGAGGTGAATTTGTGAATTTGTATGAGACAACTTTGTTTCTCTGAAATTTAGAGAGCCTCTTTAATATTGCATGGTAGTTTTTTTATACGATATACAAGTATATCCAGTTTTATTTGGATATTTTTTAGCAACAATGCTTTTGGAATAGGATTTGTTTGAGCGCTACCATGAGAAAGTTCAACTTGAAACGACAACAACTCATAATAGCCTAATTCCTTCTATATGAGGTTTCACCTTTTATTTAACTTCTAAGGACTTGATTACCAAGATTAGGATTGAATTGTGATTTGTTTTTCTACAGTGGTTTATGATTGTATTCAAACAATGTTTGGATCTCATCGAGCCAGTTGGTTTCTGAGTTAAGAATTTTTCTAATATTTTCTAAAATTCCTCCCCTGAAACAAGTGTTTTTAGTTTTCTTGAATTTTTGCTCTTTACAGATAAGACAAGCAATGGATGTGTGACGACATGTAGAAACATGGGGATCAATTAAAGCCTTAGTTTGTCTTAATTGGTGACTAGTTATTTGAATGCAGTTTTATATGTGGTGACAATGATCTATCAAAATAAAAAAATTGGTTTAGGATTTCCTCTCTATTTGATATTTTCAGATTTGATCACCAAATATAAGGATTTTCCGTTGCCATTTGTTTCTCTGCAGTGATGTTTGCATTATGGCTTTACAAGTCTTTCAGAGGATCAGTAGTTTCAGAGGTGAATTGTGTGTTGCAGTGTAAATTGTTCAAGTTTATTTATTTGCAAAAGGGATCAATTCTCCATTCATTTTTGCAGAAGATTAGATGGCTAACATTATTGTTCGTTCATTTGATCCAGTAAGAGCTCATTCTAGAAATGTGGACTTCTCTTTAAAAGCCTTTGGTATTTTAACTATCTTCAAAAGATATTTTTTCTGGATCTATTGTTTTGACAGAGCAGGTCTTCGAGGAAGACACGAGTCTTGTTGATTTTTAGATTTGGAATTGTTCAAGTACCAACAACATGATTTCATGATCTCTTATGATTTCCCCTGAATTCTTGGTTGTTGTTTTGCCAGGGTAGGGTCTGGGTAGATTTGGGTTTTTGGATTCGGAATTGTCCAACTACCAACAATGTGTGTACAGGTTTGAAATAGATGATGTGTTTGTCAGATATTTTCTAGGGATATATATATATATATATATATATTTAGTTGCTAGTTTTATTTTTCATTCAATTACTTAATTGCTTTATTACTATGATCATTTGATTATAAAATTATTCTTGGTAGTTATATAATTATTCATGGTTGTTAGATTACCTTTAATAGTTACTGTTGTTGGAAATATAATCTAGAAGTCCTTTGTTGGCTAATGATTCTCTAACATTTTTTTTAATTTTATGGTAGTTGTATTTTGCTTTGACAATTTAGTTTAGTTTTTTTTATTAACTCTGATTGTTTCCAGCATCGACACATGAATTTTGAACTTGTTCTTGCATAATTTATCATGGGAGAAAATGAATTGGTGGTGTAGGTTTGGGAAACAGTGGATCAAGACCCTATGGAAATTTGGGTTTTATTCTGTGTTTATTATTTTCTTTGCTGCTATTATTCACGGATAAACTTGTGGACTGGGAATGCTTACCTCTTTATGACAGGCACTGTAAATGTCTGTGTCAGCCATTTAATTTTCTCTTTCTAGTCCGCACTCAGACATTTCTTTCAGCAACCAGTCATTTAATCGGAAAGAGAGTTTTGTTTCCTTTCATGTTCTTTGTTGTCAAAACAACCTTTGTTTCTTTCTTATCAGCTATAGTATTTAATTCACTGCGATCTCAGGATGTGTTATTTGGAAGTGATGTGGTTATTCATTCGA
>Ga0123342_1010571_pt1 | contig 10507 bp, 4 predicted proteins | sample Turbeawhitnodule_FD_89960 | JGI IMG/M metagenome (GOLD analysis project Ga0123342, IMG submission 89960) | Root nodule microbial communities of legume samples collected from Mexico - Turtle bean Mexico white nodule | ecosystem: Host-associated > Plants > Roots > Nodule | place: Mexico: Nepantla... | reverse complement strand
GAAGCTCGTGCGTGGGACTATATATTATGGGTGGTCCGATAGCGGCCCGATAGCGGGTGGCACGATAGGCCCAACACAAACACTCGCTAGGATAGGCTCGAAAATGGCTCTGATACCATATTAATGTATTTAAAATAACTTTGGTTGGAATTCAGACTTCTTATAGACACAACCATATAAAGTACTTCAATTTACAAGAAAGTACTTCAATTTACAAGAATTGAGAAAAAAATTGTATTTCTTCACATGCTTTTTCTATTACATCAATTAAAATTTGTTGTCTTTTTTTTTATTACGTCATTCATAACTATTATATCAGAAGTTGACGGGAGTCAGACGTCCGATCTTTAAACAACATTATTTAGCAAAATGAATATACCTAAGACAATCTTCTAAAACAAGCAAAAGACCATCTTGTATATACACCAATGGCCATAAATGTGCATACCTCTGACATGGCGATGAAGCCTTGCTGGAATTCTTCTAAGTATTCCTCAGCAATAGCTTCTACTCAGTAAAAACTGGAAAGCCGAATGACCGGTTAGTCAGACGCCCTAGCGGCCTCTCGGTGAAAAAGAAATATTCACGTCACATAACAGGTTAAGAGTGTTAACCCTGCTTAGAGGTCATAAAGCGTGATTAAAAGTTCATTGGACATGTCTTAATCATTATGACAGAATAAAGTCCACTAGAACAATATAAATAAGAGGAGACCCTAATGGTGAAATGTAATTATATTTGGAGTTCTGAATTAAACCACTTAAATTAACCTAATCTGACTTGGACGTCAGAGAATATATTTGTGGGTACTCCACCCTCTCAAACATCTCAAAAGAGCAATTGGAGATGAAAAGAAAACAAGAGTTATTTGATAGGAGACATTAGTCTCATAAAAATTGTAAGAACAATAACTTATTGAAGAAACTTTGCAAATTGAAGTAAAATAAGATTGATAAATGACTTCTCTTTTGTCCTTTAATTATAGTTTAAGAGATAATCTTCTCTAAAACCCCCCACAAAAAAGGCTTTGCCTATCGTCTCAGTCAGGGAACTTTGACTTTGTTTTATTTTATTTTTCTCATTTTTATTTTTTTCTCCCCATTTCTAATGAAACCCAGTAAGAGTAACGTTTTTTATCTCTATGTTTTTTCATCCCTTGTAGTGTGCAGTGGTGATATTTATGTTTATTTTTGCCAGCCCTTTCAGGTATTCGCATTTGACATTTGATTTGAGATATTTATTTTTATCTATTTTTTGATAATTTTATTTATTTATTTTTCTATATGCATTTATAATTGTAATGTCTTTATCATTTTCCGTTCATTTCATTCAAGCGTTAGGTGAGAGGAAAATTCGTTGATAGGAACTAGCGGTCCACTTTTTCTACCCTATACACCATTTTATATCATTTTTAAAAATACTAATTGAAATTTTACCATTTTATTTTTTATTACTTACCATTTAAATAATTTATTTATAAAATTTATAAGCCTTGATTTTTATTTTTTTTTCTGTAAATTTTTTAATAACATTTGACAGACAAATATAAGGCTTAATTTAAAATAAAAAGAAGTCATAACATTTTGTATATTTATAATTTTTGTTATTTTTTTTTATGTGATTCAACTCTTTCTTACGTGACTCAGCTTCTTCTGTTTCTATGGATGGGAAAATGAGAATGTGTATAAAGCGCCGTAAACAAAAGAAGAAAAAACAAAAGTTTAATGTCCAACAACCACAACTTTTTTCAATGGAAACCAAATTTGAGTCATTGGATTGAGAAAAACAGTGATTAATCATTATTATGAAAACGATTGGCATTTAAAGAGGATAAAATAAATAATAAGAAAGAAACACGTACTAATTTGAAGTAACAGACGAACAGATCGCACATGGCGTGAAATGGACTCATTGATTGTTAAATACCAACAGTATGGAAGAAAGGAATTGAATGAAAGAGAAAACAATAAGAAGAAATTAGTAAAAAATATAAATGATTAGATTGAAAAGAAGTAATTAAAGAATAAAAAATAAAAAAAATATTTTTTTTAATAATAATTTAAAGGAATCACATGTTAATTAAGATACACATTTTTTTTTTTATAAAATTTTTGTGTTAAGCATCACTATGTTACTTGACATCTCAGCTAAGCTGACACCTCAAGTAACAACAATCATCTGCCATCACATGAAAAAAAATATTTATAGTATTCGTGTTTAGAAGAAATACTCAATTTCAATATTACAAATATCTAAAATTTAGATTAAATTTTATTTTGTTTGTTTTTAGGATTTTTTTTTAATTTTCTTTAATGAATTTATTCCCTTGTTTTAATTTTTAAAATATGCGTAATTATTAGTTCTTTATTATGATAACAAAATGAATTAGTAGCGTTATGATATGATATTTGTACGAGTGGCATGCCTGATTTATACTTTTTTTTCTTCTATTATTATAATTTTTAAAGCTGTCCTCCTTATTTTTTAACTATGTAAATATCGATTAGTGAAAAAAAGAGAGTAAGAAATGACACTAGCCAAAAATAGTGTAACATATGTTAATCATTCAATAAAAATATCGTTTTTGTTACACGTGCTTTTGGAAACAAATTTTGATAAGGTATGAATCTATTGCAGCTTTTGAATTTTAAAGATAGATATTTAAATTAGTGTAACATCCAAATATTTAAATTAGATATTTATGACACCCACCAATGCGTATAGCATAGATTAAAGAATATGATATAGTTGTCTTAATCAATATTTACTAAAATAATTATATAAAATGCATGTTGTATTGACATGAATTTGAAGATGAAAGAGTATATAAATTATTATTCATCTTGATTTTTAAATGTTGTATGATTATATTGATAATACCATAATAGATTTACATAATTATTTTATTTCTCAATTTCAACGGTTTCAAAATGATTCTGTTTTGTTGTTTATTTAACGACAATTAAATATTTTTACATCAATTTTGTCAAGAAATACCATACCAATAATAGTAAACAAATTACAGTCCTAAAGAGAAAAAATAGAACAGAAAAATAGATTTTTTAAACTAATAATAAGGAAATTATACAAATTATACACCAATAATTTTCTTGTTTTTGTACGATATCGAATGTGAAATGGCATTATTCCTTTACACCAAACCCAAGCACAAGATTATCGTTCACATGAATTATTTGAAAAACGTGGGAGGTATAAAACATTCCGAAAACAAAAGTCATTTTATGTGTTTTGTTCCTGTTTTCCAGTGACAACAAGTTCTTTAGTTTCCTCAAAAAAACAAGTTTTTCAGAACCGGATTCCCACTAAAACTGTATTGGTTGGTGGAACTATGAAATAAAATACTATTTTAAATAACATAACTTTTATACGTGTAAAATTATAGGAGTGGATATAACTTGTTGAACACATACTTGTTTAAGATATTTTCTTATGATTAATAAATGCATACTATCCCCACAAAGGAGAAGAGTATCTCTCTTCAAATTAATGACTTCAATAATTTCAAAAACTAGTTATATTTTAATTTTATACAACACCGGGTCGTTTCCAATCATATTTTCAGCCATTGAAGATGCAATTTTTTCAACCATCACGTTCATATCTTTGTTTTTAGCCTCATATTTACATTCAATCGCCAACCATGGAAATGGTAAGAATTTTTTGTAATTTGAATGTGGTCCTACTAAAATATGTTCACGATTGATGTTTATTCTATGATAAAGAAATGCTTATAGAATTTTCAGTTTCCTTAATATATCATGCATGGAGAAAGTTTTGTTGTCTTCCTTGATTTGAAGGAAGTATTTAACGTACTTGCATAATAAAAAGATAATTAAAAAATTGAGAGGCATAGAAGACGAATAATAATATAAAAACTAATAAAAGATTAAAAAAATATACGAAGTATTCATTAATATTTTTTTAATAAATGTTTTATTAATTCAATTTTAAGGATATTTTTTAGTTATATTTTTTTCATCTCTAAATTTTAGTAAGAAACGTTACTTCAGCCCTTCCTAGACTGACATGAAAATTAACCGGAGATGTAAGCAATTTGAGAAAAGATTGGGCCTTGTACGGACTGTTTTTGGGCCACTGAATTAAACATTTGGCAATTGCTTCCTCCACCATATCAATGCACCCAATTTTAGTGGAAAAGTTGAAAAGGCCATTCAATAAAATGGGTACATATAAAATATGTTTACGGATTTTTTCTTTTCATAATAATTTTTTTTATTATAAATTTTCTTATCTGAAACGAGATTTTAACTTTTGTGTCCGCTTTTTTATTTCCGAAACATAATAATCTTTCAGAAATATATTATTTTCGATTCCAAATTTTTATTTTAAGAATAAAAGATATTTTTAGAAATTTAAAACTGTGTTGAGTGCATGTTCAAAAAATCAACGTCGAAATTTGAAGCTGCAACCAATTTTTATTTTATGTGATATATAAATATGAGTTAGTAAGAGTAAGTAATATATTTCCGAATATTGATAAATCTAAATTTGGAGTATATGATTAGAATTTGTTTATTGTAAGAATTGTAATGATCTTATCCAATTCTAATCATTGAAATATAAACTTTTAAATTTATCGACGTCTCACCTTACTCAAGTTGTATTTTTTTTAATTATATTTTTTTTTAAAGAATCACAGTTTGTAATTGCAACGTTTTGAAATGAACTATAAAAAGTTAGTTCGTAAGTTATTTAAAAAACGACAACAAAACCGAATGGAACCATCAGTTTGTAATAGTTCAATTTAAAAAACCATAAAGCTGAACAAGTTAATTATATTTTTAGTTCTCAAAATTATAACTGAATCTAATTTTAATATTCTAGTTTCTAAATTTTTTTTGAATTCTTAAAATTAAAAATACAACTTTTTAAAGTTTAGTTTAGATTAAAAGACTAAAAGCATAATTAATTAAAAGAGAATAATAATAAAGTAAGATTTAAAATAAGAAGAGAGGTTTGAAGAAAAAAAGAGTGGTTATTGTGAATTGAGAAAAATAAAATGTTAATTAGCGTGTGGAAAAAGAAGGAAGAAAGTAACGAATAGCCAACGATAATAGGGAAGGGGGTTAGCGTTTCTGGTGCAACTCAAACGAAGACGATGGAAGCGGTGTTGTGGTGTTGAGAGCATTGTAGAATGGGGTAGCCACACCCGCACCTCTTCCGCCACCTTGGTCATTGGTGAGGACGATCATGGATCATCATCTTCGTCGTCGCCAATACCACCATCCTCAACCCCCTCTCTCCGAACCCACCACTCCCACCACTCCCACCACCCCGAGCTCCACCTTCTTCCTCTCCACCTCCAGCAAGGCACTCCTTCTCTCCAAATTCGCCACGCGCCTTGACACCCCCCACAAGAAGTATGTCAAGCAGGTCACCGGCCGCCACAAAGACACCCAGCTCCACCTCGCCGCTCAGCGCGGGGACCTCGCCGCCGTCCGCCAATTCCTCGCCGAGATTAACTCCATCATGATGGGGACCTTCGAGTTCGACGCCGAGGTTGACCACATCAAGTCCGCCATCTTCAACGAGGTCAACGACCTCGGCGAAACCGCTCTCTTCACCGCCGCGGAAAAGGGACACCTCGACGTCGTTCGCGAGCTCCTCCCTCTCTCCACCGCCGAAGCCCTTTCCTCCAAAAACCGCTCCGGCTTTGACACCTTGCACATTGCCGCTAGCAAAGGTCATCTTGGTGCGTATACCACAAACTTTATATAATATTAACACCGCGCATTCATGCATATGCATGCTCTCATTGTTCATGCAACCTTGCTTTTTAACCAATGAGGGTATGAAAGGCACGTGTCTTCGCTATTCAAATATGTTAAATGAGTTTCAATACTCCAAGAGAATTGCTGCATTATTACCTAGAGAAATATTCTGAAGGTTTGGTACAATAATTTTTCTAGGGCAATAGTTATAATTAGTTTGAAGACACCAAACTTTCAATATCAGTACTAAAACTCTTAAATTTTCGACCATAATATATGATTAACATTCTTTAATTGATTAAGCCTAAAAGAGCACCAAAATTCTGTGGAGAAATGACGTTTATTTGATTTTGGATTGAAGTTTATTAAGAGAGACGAAATGAATTATTGAGAGGAACGGAACATTACAACTGTGCATTTTATTGTGGCAGCCATTGTGCAGGTGCTACTAGAGCATGACGCAGGGTTGATTAAGACGTTTGCGCAGTCAAATGCAACCCCTCTAATCTCTGCAGCTACACGAGGACACGAGGATGTGGTTCAAGAGTTGTTGTCTCGGGATCCTAATCAGTTGGAGATGACTAGGTCCAATGGAAAGAATGCTCTTCATTTAGCCGCACGGCAGGGGCATGTGGGTGTTGTGAAGATACTGCTGAAGAAGGATCCACAACTTGCTCGAAGGACTGATAAGAAAGGACAAACTGCACTACACATGGCTGTCAAAGGGATTAGTTGTGATGTGGTAAAGCTCATTTTGGCTGCGGATGCAGCCATTGTCATGCTCCCTGACAGGTTCGGCAAAACTGCATTGCATGTAGCCACCAGGAAGAAGAGGGCAGAGGTATCATGAGAATGCAAGCAACACTTTTTTTACTCCACACGCACTTCAAGTTTTTCATATAGAACAAGAAATATATTATAATTTCTCAAGCAATTGATTATGATTTTGTTTCTGATATAAAAAGTGTGTTTGAACTAATGACTCATCATGCAGATAGTGAATGAGCTGTTACTTCTTCCTGACACCAATGTAAATACCTTGACAAGAGACCACAAGACAGCTCTAGACCTTGCGGAGGGGCTTCCAATATCTCAAGAAATTCTGGAGATCAAAGAGTGTCTGATTAGTTATGGCGCAGTTAAAGCCAATGATCTCCACCAACCAAGGGATGAGCTAAGGAAAACCATGACACAAATTAAGAAAGATGTCTATTATCAGCTGGAACAAACTCGAAAAACAAACAGGAATGTGAGTGGGATTGAAAATGAGCTGCGCAAGTTGCACAGGGATGGAGTCAACAATGCTGCAAACTCAGTAACGGTGGTTGCTGTGCTATTTGCAGCAGGTGCATTTGCAGCACTTTTCACAGTTCCTGGTGGGGATTATAAGAATGGGATGGCAGTGATGGTACATAGTGCAGCATTCAAGGCCTTCTTCATATCTAATGCCTTGGCTCTATTTTCATCATTAGCAGTGGTGTTGGTTCAAATAACCCTTGTTAGAGGGGAGGTAAAGACAGAGAGAAAGGTTGTGGAGGTAATCAACAAGATGATGTGGTTAGCCTCTGTATGCACTTCTGTTTCATACATTGCAGCATCTTATATAGTAGTTGGTCGGCGCAGCCTATGGGCTGCAATACTTGTTACAGTTATAGGGGGGATCATAATGTGCGGTGTTCTGGGCACCATGACATACTATGTGGTGAAATCCAAACGCGCCCGAAGAGAGAGGAAGAAAGAGAAGAACTCCAAGAAAGGACAAACGTGGCGTCTTTCAAATTCTGATGATTCAGAAATAAATCCAATCTTTGCCATTTGATTATACATTGGACTTCAATGTTAGTTTGATGCTTCTGTTCAATGGTTTTGGAAATGACAAGCATGGAAAAGGACTCTTGGCTTAATTTGGAAGTTTCATTTGTTTATAGAAAACTAGAACGATCACTTGTATCATATGTAAATGGCTCCTTCTTAGTGAGTGTTTCAAAGGAAACAAGTAGTCATGTATATAGTATTTGAGAACAATGATATTTTTTGTAGTTTGTGTTAAAGTGTTGCAAGGAAGGAATTAGCTCAATAAACTCACTCCAAAAAAAAAAACAAAATTCAATAACTGTAAATGATGTGATTAGATTGAAGGGTTAACAAATTTAATCTTTGTCCATCAGTTCACATATTACAACTTTATAGTTTCTCTCACTCATTCAAGTACAACTAAAAATATTAGCTTATGATGACACAAAGATCATATTTATATTGTAATATCGTTATAACTTATTCACACGTGCTTAGACTAATAACGATGAAATGTAAACCATAATTTTCATTATTAAACTAGGCAATTACTTACACTTAAGTTTTAGTAAACACTAAAAGGTTAGACGGTCTACATAGATAATTTATCAAATATGATTGAAACTGCATATAAAACTTTGGATAGTTTAACATGAACAAGGGATCTAAGAACCTGTAAAGAAGATTTTATTGAGTTAAACTTTACAAATCTCTACCTTGTTCAACATAAATCCTTTGAGTGAAAGTTATTATCTGCCATTAAACCCATTATAGGCTTAATAACTAATCACTTAGATAAAATCCAAGCAATGAAATAACTTACTACTTAACAGAACCTTTGTAATCATATCAAAGTGATTATGATTTGTTGAGACCTTCATCACCTTCATAAATCCTACAAAATGTAGCTTAAAATAAATGTGCTTAGTTCTTTCATGGTAGACTTGATTCTTGGACAATTGTATCGCTCTGCTACTATGATAGTATATTATGACAACCATCAGCTCCTTGGCTAGGCATTTCAACCATAAGACTTCTTCAAAGCTTTTATCACGACAATGTACTCTATTTTAGTGGTTGACAAGGGAACTATCTTTTCTACATTGATCTTCCAACTGATAGCAGTATCATAAGCATTAAATACATAGTCCATGATATATTTTATTTTTCCAAACGCCCAACAAAATATGGAAGCATCTCTGATAGACTGTCTGGTTTCACCATAACCTATAACTCTTCTAGGGATCCCTTAAAGTAACAAAGAATCCACTAAAGAGTTTCTCAATGAGTTTGTCCAAGATTTGATATGAAATTTCCAACAATGCTCACAACATAGACTATATCATGGTGTGTTCAGACCATCCTGTACACTAAAGACTATCCATATAAAATTATTCCTCCACCGTCTTAGGAAACTGTTCATCACTCAACTTATAGTGGAAGAAAAAAGTGTGGATAAAGGTTTTAAATTTGTCATCCCAAATTTTTCAATGATTTTTTGAAATAAGCCTCCTAAGACAAATACAAATGCTTCAAATCATGTTGTGAAATAATTAAAGAAATTCATATTTTTCCCGATCAAATCACACAGGCGAGTATATTTCTAAGTCATGCATGTAAAACCAAAGACATTAATGAAATATTGGAAAAAAAAAGAAAAACTTATGTTAGATAAAATATTTGATCACATAGTCTTAACTTAAACGTGGGGAGTCTTGAATCATATTTAGAAGCTTTTGTCCGAGTAAGTTTTATAACTGCAACATTTTAAATTTTATTTGCTTTGTTACATTAAGTTGCTTAAATAACTTTTTAAAATGTTTATTGGTACCTAATATGTATTTATATCCTTGACTATTAAAAGTGATTATTATTAACACTCTAATTAATCTCCAAATGGAAACATATAAGGATGTCAAGGGAACTGAACAATATTAAATATTTCGATAAATCCAAAGAAACCTTGAAATTGGCTGAGAATTACAAATTTTTGGACCATTCAATGGTCTATCAAGACAACTATTAAAATGATTTTTATGGATTTGTTTTTATTTGTTTGTCCTTTAAATTTAATATGAGAATCTATTATATTAATTTATTTCTGGATATTTTAGGGTGATAAAATAATGGCTTGTGTCAAGAATATATAGGGACTGAAAAATGTAAGGTTACTTGAAAGAGGGCTACACTTAAATTTTGGAAAATGTCCAATACTTATATTATTCTAAAAGATATTATCAACAATTAATATAAAATATTATTACATAATATAAATTTAATTAATAAAATTTATATATTGCGGATATTTCGATGGAAGATTCAAGGTAAAAATTACATAATAATGAGACTTGAATTAAATCTATATAAAAAATATAAACTCACTTGAATTTTTGATACTATAGATACTCCATATATATATAAATGAGTAATATATAACATTTATTCTTTTGCAAATTTTGAAATTAATTGTTGCTAATTTTGAGATTAAGTTGTTTGATTATCATACATATAATAATAATCTGTTACCATAATAATTATAATTATGCTAATGTACTTCCACAACGTACTAATTTACTTCCTTATCATCACAAACCTGTTACGTGACCCCAATTCTATTTTTTCGTCTATTTTTAAAATTTTGAATTAGCAAATAAACATCCATCGTAATATGAAAATTTACGAAACCAAATCCCATTCAATTCTAACATTTATATTTTTCTAATCTAATTTGTAACATGTTCCCAACAAACCATGTTTTCCAACTTTTTTTGTGATGAAAAATTAGTATGTCATTTCTTTGGATGGAAATAGTTCTTTAGATTTTGTATATTTGCATCATCATATTTTAGAAACAATAGGTATATATATATATATATATATATATATATATATATATATATATATATATATATATATATATATATATATATATATAAAAAATTTCACACATATATATTTTT